>R17__coassemble_484_pt1 | contig 18503 bp, 19 predicted proteins | sample R17__metabat2_high_PE_012 | metagenome-assembled genome bin R17 | reverse complement strand
CTTCCTTCCATTTTATGATCAAACAGACTTTTGATGGTGTGATCATTCAGCAGGCGGCTCATTCGCCCTGTCCTAGTAAAGAAGAGACTCTCAGGGATGCTAACAAGATCATAGAAGAGGCAAAAAGATTTCATCAGTGTGTTTATGTATTGGTGCCATGGGCACATAAGGGATATGATGATATATTTACTCAAATGATGGATATTTATGATCAGGTAGTGAATGAAAATCATATCAAAGGAATTTATTGTGGAAAGGTTATTCAAAGCTTATGGCATGAAATGGACTTATTTTACAGGGATGATGAACATTTAAGCCCTCTAGGCAGCTATGTTGAAGCATGCTGTATATTAAATACAGTTCTTCATCAGAAAACATTTAAGGCTTTAACAATTACATCAGGATTTAACAGCACAAATTTTGATGTAAGTGGAATAGATTCTTTATTGAATCAAAAAATAGAAACAACGATTGATAGAATCAATAAATAGGAGGATAAGAAAATGAAAGAATTAACAGGAAATCAAGTAAGACAAATGTTTTTAGACTTCTTTAGATCTAAAAACCATATGATTGAACCAGGGGCATCATTAATTCCAGTTAATGATCCAACATTATTATGGATCAATGCTGGGGTTGCTGCTTTAAAGAAATATCTGGATGGTTCTGAAAAGCCTGCCTGCAACCGTATTGCTAATGCACAGAAATGTATTCGTACAAATGATATTGAAAATGTAGGTAAAACATCTAGACACCATACCTTCTTTGAAATGCTGGGAAACTGGTCAATTGGTGATTATTTTAAAGAAGAATCATTAAAGATGAGTTGGGAATTCTTAACTTCTCCAGAATGGATCGGTTTTGACCCAGATCGTTTATATGTAACTATTTATCCTGATGATGAAGAATCATATAAAATCTGGACAGAAGAAATTGGATTAAATCCTAAACATATTTTAAAGAGCTATGATAACTTCTGGGAAATCGGAGAAGGACCATGTGGACCTGACTCAGAAATCTATTATGATAGAGGAGAAGAATACGACCCTGAAGGTATCGGTGAAGAATTATTCTTTAAAGAAATGGAAAATGATCGTTACATCGAAATCTGGAACAATGTATTCTCTCAATATAACTCAGAAGCTGGTGTAGATCGTAAGGATTACAAGGAATTACCTCAAAAGAATATCGATACAGGTATGGGATTAGAAAGATTAGTATCTATTATTCAAAATGGTGAAACTAACTTTGATACAGATTTATTCTTACCAATTATTCATGCTACTGAAGCAATCGCTAAAGTACCATATGCTCAGGATAAGATGGCTTATCGTGTAATTGCTGACCATATTCGTACAGTTACTTTTGCTTTAGCTGATGGTGCTGCTTTTGATAATGCTGGTAGAGGATATGTATTAAGAAGAATCTTAAGAAGAGCTGTTCGTTATGGTAAACGTATTGGTATTGAAGGTTCATTTATGTATAACCTGGTACCAGTTGTATCTGATATGATGAAGGAATTCTATGATTATTTACCTTCTAAGGTTGCATATGTACAAAAGATGGTTAAGATCGAAGAAGAAAGATTCCATTCTACTTTAAATGGTGGAGAAAAAATGTTAGCAGATATTATCGCTAAGATGGATGGTAAAGTACTGGATGGACAGACAGCATTTAAGCTATTTGATACTTATGGATTCCCATTTGAATTAACTGTTGAAATTGCTGAAGAAAATGGTTTAACAGTTGATGAAGCTGAATTTAGAAAGCAGATGGAAATGCAAAGACAAAGAGCAAGAGATGCGAGAAATGCAGATGAATCAATGAGTGCTCAAAAAATTGATTTAATGAACTTTGAAGAAGCATCTTCATTTACATATGATCCAACTCCAATCCAAGGTAAGGTTATTGGATTATTTGAAGATGGTGTAAAGGTAGATAAGATCACAAAAGCAGGAGAAATCGTTTTAGACCAGACTACCTTCTATGCTGAAATGGGTGGTCAGGTTGCTGATCTAGGTACAATGAATGGTGAATCTGCTTCCTTAAAGGTTGTTAATGTATTAAAGGCTCCTCATGGTCAGGCTTTACATTATGTAGAAGTTGTTGAAGGGGAAGTTGAATTAGGGGATGTATTTACTTTAAATATTGATATGCAAAGAAGAAATCAGATTCAAAACAACCATACTGCTACTCACTTATTACAGAGAGCATTAAAGAATGTTTTAGGTGATCATGTTAACCAGGCTGGTTCATATGTAGATGCTGAAAGATTAAGATTTGACTTTACTCACTATGAAAAGGTAAGTGCAGAAAATTTAGCTAAGATCGAAGCTATTGTAAATGCAAAGATCTTTGAAGCAATGCCAGTTAATATTTCATATATGGATAAAGATGAAGCAATTGCATCTGGAGCAATGGCATTATTCAATGAAAAATATGGAGATAGAGTTCGTGTAGTTAATGCTGGAGACTGGTCTGTAGAATTATGTGGTGGTTGCCATGTAGCTAATACTTCTGCTATTGGATTATTTAAGATCGTATCAGAAGAATCAGTAGGATCAGGAATCCGTCGTATTGAAGCTGTAACAGCAATGGCTGCTTATAATGCCTTAAATCAGAGTGTTCAGACTTTAGATGAAGTTGCTAATGCATTAAAGGTTAAGAATAAAGCAGAAATCGTTGAAAAGGCAGTTGCTTTAAACAATGAATTAAATGCTGTAAAGAAAGAAAACGAAAAATTAAAGAGTAAGCTGAATGCTTTAGAAGCTGCTGAAAAATTAAAGAATGTTCAAGAAGTAAACGGAAAGAAATTCTTTGTAGTTTATGAAAATGGATTAGCTAATCCTGAAGCTAAATCATTAACTTTAGAATATGCAAACCAATTACAATCAGGTGTTGTAGTCTTAGTTAATGCAGAAGAAGGTAAAGCAACTTACTTTGTAGCTGTAAGCAAGGATCTAAATGGACAGGGAATCAAGGCTGGAGATTTAGTAAAGGCTGCTTGTGCTGCATCTAATGGTAGAGGTGGAGGAAAACCTGATTTTGCTCAGGGTGGTACTAAGGAACCTCAATTAGTAGAAAAAGGATTAGAAGCAATTAAACAAGCTTTATAGTGAATTGACCACTTACTTATGTAAGTGGTTTTCATTTATTGTAAAAAGGGTAGTAATTTTCAATAAAATAGTGTAAAATGGTTTTATAGCAAAGGAGTGACTATTTATGAGAAATGATAATAATGATACATATGCAACAAGAGTTTTTAGTGCAGAAGATATTAAAAGAGAAGTTATTCGTGAAAATTTGAAATCTGTAGCATCTGCATTAGAAGAAAGAGGGTATGATCCTGTCAGACAAATCGCTGGATACTTAATTTCGAATGATCCTGCTTATATATCAAGTCACAAGAAGGCTAGATCTAGAATTCAACAAGTTGATCGTAATGAAATTATTGAAGAATTAGTAAAGGCTTATTTAGAAAAAGAATAAGTATACGGAGATTTAAATGGAAAAGATTTTAGGATTAGATTTAGGAAGTCGTACCTGTGGGATCGCTATGTCAGATATGCTGGGAATGATCGCCCATGGGGTAGAAACTTTTCGTTTTGCTGAAAATCAGGATACATTAGCTGCAAAGCATGTTAAGGAAATATGCGAAAAAGAGAATATTCATAAAATTGTATTAGGATTACCTAAGCATATGAATGGAGATGTCGGTGAAAGAGGACAAATTTCAATCAAATTCAAGGAAAAGCTAGAAAAGCTGATCCCTGGGGTTGAAGTAATTCTACAGGATGAAAGATTAACTACTGTAGTAGCTGAAAAAAGTCTGATCTATGCTGATGTTTCTAGAAAAAAGAGAAAAAAGGTTATTGATAAAATGGCTGCTGTACAAATTTTACAGTCTTATTTGGATGCTCATCCAAGTTCTTTATAGAGGAAGAATTATATGGAAGGTAAGGTTATTCGTTTAGGTAACGCAAAATATCGTGTAAATAAGGAATATTATTCTGATACCTATAAGAAGAATTATTTATTATTAGAAGACCAGAAGGATCATGAATTATTTGTAGTAGAAATGGATGAAGAAGGATATGTTCAGGAAGTAGCTACAAAAGCTGAAATGACGATGCTGGAAATTGTTTTTGGAGAAGGAGAATAAAATGGAATTAGAAGATAAAATCTGGATCACTGATGAAAATGGAGAAGAAAAGGAATATACTATTCTTTTTACCTTTGACTCAGAAGAATTTGAAAAAAGCTACGTTCTTTTCTTTGATGAAGAAGATGAAGAAGGAAATGTAAATGCTATGTCTTATGATGATGAAGGAAATCTTGAAGAAATCAGCTCATTAGAAGAATGGGATTTGATTGAAGAGATGTTTAATACCTTTATCGCTGATGAAGACGAAGAAATTGAAGAAGTAGAAGAATAATTCAATAAGTACATCCCTGTGATGTACTTTTTTATTTGCTTTTATGCGCTTTTTCGATATAATATTATTGGCATATAACGGAGGTAATTATGAAACTCTTAAAAAGAATAATTTTATTAGGTTTAATCGTTTTAATTGGAGCTGGAGGATATATCTATTATGGTTATAATCAGAATTTAAAACCTCTTAGCAATGAAAAGCAAGAAATTGAATTTAGTGTAGAAAGTGGAGATACTGTAAATCATGTTATTGATGAACTGATCGAAGATGGTCTAGTTGGAAATAAATTCTTTACCCAGATCTATGTCAAGATCAACCATATTGATTCAGTACAGATCAATAACTATGTATTATCCCCAGATCTTTCGTTAAAAGAAATATTTGATATTCTTCAAAATGGAAATCATGAAAATCTGGTACAGGAAACTATGACAATTGTTGAAGGTTCTTCTATTGTAGAGATAGCTCAGGAATTAAGTAATCATTTAGAACTAACTAGTGATCAGATTTTGGAAACTATGGATTCTCAAGAGTTTATTGAGGAATTAATGAGTGAATATCCAATGTTAACTGAGGATATCCTTAATGAAAATATCTATCATCCTTTAGAGGGGTATCTATGTCCTGAAACCTACAGCTTAGCTGGTATTTCTAAGGATCTGAAGACATATGTTAAATTAATGCTTGATCCTGTTCAAAGCTTTGTAAATGAGAATAGTGCAGCAATCGAAGCAAAGGGTATGACAGTCCATGAGTACTTATCTTTCTGCTCCGTAGTAGAAAATGAAAGATTGTATGAAGAAGATATTCCGATGATTGCAGAAGTATTCTATAATCGTTTATCAATTGGTATGCCAATGCAGAGTGATACTACTGTATTATATGCATTAAATCTATCAAAAATAGATGTAACCTATGAAGATCTTGAAGTAGATTCTTTATATAATACATATAAATATCCAGGTACACCAGTAGGTCCTGTATGTAATATTTCTTTGGCTACTTTACAGGCCTGTTTAAATCCTGCTGAAAATGACTATTTATATTTCTTTGCCTGTGAAGATGGTACAGTATTATATGCTGCTACTTATGAAGAGCATTTAAAGAATTGTGAGGAGAATAAGTGGTATTAAGATGATCAGTAAAGAAGAATTGAAAATTGTTGAGAAAAATGCCCTGAAGCGTGATATTCCTGTCATGCAGAAGGAAGGAATAGATTTTATGTGTGAACAGCTGAATGAAAGAAAGGCTACTAAGCTGCTGGAAATCGGCAGTGCGATTGGTTATTCAGCGATGTATCTTTGCTTTCAGGTAGAAAACCTTAAGGTTGAAACTATTGAAAGAGATGAAGAAAGATACCTGGAAGCGGTAGATAACATTCAAAAATATGGAATGAAAGATGCCATCATTATTCATAAGGCAGATGCTTTAGAGTTTGATGACCTGGTATTGAATGATTTTGATTGTCTGTTTATTGATGCTGCAAAGGCTCAGTATCAAAAGTTTTTTGAAAAGTATATTCCATTCGTCAAAAAGGATGGAATCGTAATCGTGGATAATTTAGATTTTCATGGAATGATCTATGATATCGATCATATTCACAATCGTAATACTAAACAGCTGGTAAGAAAAATTAAGAGGTTTAAAGACTGGATTTTTAATAATGAGGAATATGATTGTACTTATTATCCAATTGGGGATGGAATCGTTGTTATTAAAAGAGTCTAGAAAGGAGAAGATATGGAATTATTAGTACATTTAAATAATTTAGATATGCTTCCCAAACTTGAAAATAAAAAGGTAGATATTGTAGTTGGTTTAGAATACTATAGCTCTCGTGCGATTGTTTCTTTAAGTGTTGAACAGCTTAAAGCTCTTCATTATCAAGGAAATGTTTATGTTTTAGTTAATCGTCTTTTTGAACAAAAAGAGATCGAAGGTCTTAGAAAAACACTAAACGATTTAAAGGATAGCACTATTAAAGGGCTGATCTTTCAGGATTTTGCTGTTATTTCAATCTGTCAAAAGGATCATTTACCTTTTGATCTGATCTATAATAGTGATACCTTAAATACCAACCATGCTTCAATCAATACCTTAGGTTCAATTGGAATCAAGGGAGCAATGCTGGCAAGTCAACTGCATGAAGATGAAGTAAGATTGATCTGTAAATATGCTAATATCGATCTGTTTATTCAGATCCATGGGAAGCAGTATATTTCTCATTCTAAACGTAAACTGTTAAGTAATTATTTTCAGTTTAATGAATTAAAGCATGAAACAGATTATGATGCTAAGATCGTAATGAAGGTTCATGATATGGATACTTATTCTCATATCTATGAAGATCGATTTGGAACGCATGTTTTTACACAAAATGAATTATGTTTAAAGGATTATCTTTCTTCTTTAAACTTTAAATATGGATATCTTGAAACGATATATCTGGAAGATGATTATATTTTAGCTTTAATAGATTATTACCGTTCAGAAAAAACTTATCAGGATCTATGTGAACAATATCCTGATCATCATTATGATACAGGCTTCTTTGCAGATGGTACTGTATATAAACTTGAAGATGTAAGAAAGCGTGATGCCAATGAGAAACGTTAGTACATTTAAAAATGGAAAAAGAGTGATCATTAAAAAGCCTGAATTATTAGCTCCTGCAGGTTCTTTAGAAAAATTAAAGGTCGCTATTATGTATGGAGCAGATGCGGTATTTGTTGGGGGAAAGGAATTTTCCTTACGTTCACAGGCCAGCAATTTTACCTTAGAGGATATTCAAGAGGCAGTAGAATTTGCTGATCAGTATGGAGCTCATATCCATGTAACCTGTAATATTATCCTTCATGAAGAAAATCTTGAAGGAATCAAAGAATATCTGAGAGCTTTAGACAAGCTTGGAGTAAGTGCGATTATTGTGGCAGATCCACATATTATGATCCTTGCTAAGAGTCTGAATTTAAAGTTAGAGGTACATGTCTCTACTCAATTATCAGTTACTAATCTGGAATCAGCACTCTTCTGGAAAAGACAGGGAATGGACCGTGTGGTACTAGGAAGAGAAGTAGATTTAGAAAACCTAAAAATGATCATGGATCAGGAAGAAATCGATATTGAATATTTTATTCATGGGGCTTTATGTATTTCTTATTCTGGAAGATGTATGTTATCTAATTATTATTCAAGAAGAGATGCTAATCGTGGGGGATGTTCACAATCCTGTCGATGGTATTATGATTTATTTGATCAAGAAGGTAAGATCAATCAGAATGAAATGGTCCCATTCAGTATGTCTAGTAAGGATCTTGCTTTAGTGGATCATATTGGTGAATTAATTGAATTAGGGGTAGATTCCTTTAAAATTGAAGGGCGTATGAAATCCTTACATTATATTGCCACAGTTGTTTCTACTTATCGTAAGCTGATCGATGCCTATTGTGAGGACCCTGATCATTTTGTGATGAGTGATTTCTATCGTAATGAATTATTAAAGGCTGCCAATAGAGCCTTAACTACTAATTTCTATAACTCTTATCCAGATGCATCCAGTCAGCTGTATAATCTTAGAGATGAACATCCAACTCAGGAATTCTGTATGAGAGTAATTGGATATGATCCAATTAAAAAAGAAGTAAAGATTGAACAGAGAAATTATTTTAAAGTTGGAGATGAGGTTGAATTTTTCTCTCCAAAGCAGGATAATTTTACTGTTAAGGTGGAACATATTTATAATGAAGACCATGAAGAAGTAGAAAAAGCCAATCATCCAATGGAAATCTTATATGTTCCAGTTCAACAAAAAGTATATATCAATGATATGGCTAGAAAGGTGAGAAAATGAAAGCTTTAATTATCGGTGTAGCTGGAGGTAGTGCCTCTGGAAAAACAGTTTTTGCTAACAAGCTGTACAAAACTTTAAAGGAAGATGCATTAATTATTGTTCAGGATGACTATTATAAAGATCAAAGTCATAAAACAATGGAAGAAAGAGTAAAAAACAACTATGATCATCCTAATGCCTTTGATAATGATCTTTTAAGAGAACATCTGTTGAAATTAAAAAATGGGGAAGCAATTGATAAGCCAACCTATGATTATGTTATGCATAATAGAAGCAATGTGGTTGAACATATTGAACCAAAGAAGGTTATTATCGTAGAAGGAATCTTTACTTTAGCTTCTGAACAGATCAGAGAATTATGTGATGTTAAGATCTTTGTTAAAACTCCTGATGATATTCGTTTTATTCGTCGTTTAACACGAGATGTTGAAGAAAGAGGAAGAACAGTAGAATCTGTTGTTAATCAGTATCTGACAACTGTAAGACCTATGCATCATGCTTTTATTGAACCATCTATGGAATATGCAGATGTAATTGTTCCTGCAGATAAAGATAATGATGTAGCAGTAGATATCGTGATCTCACATATGAATAGCTATATCCATCATGATTAAAAAAACGACTGAACGATGAAATTTTGATAAATTACTAGTATTTTAAAATAAAGTATGGTATATTAAAACAACGGAAGGTGATTATATATGGATAACAAAAAAGTGCAATTAACTCAAGCTGGTTATGATAAAATACAAGAAGAATTAAACCGTATGAATACGGTTGAGATGCCTAGAATCATTCAGGCTATCGCTGATGCTCGTGCTTTAGGGGACTTATCAGAAAATGCTGATTACTCTGCAGCAAGAGAAGAACAGGCTCTTTTACAATCAAAGATCGATCAATATAAATACATGGTTGATCATGCTGAAATCATTGAAAAAGATGATTCTGGTAAAGTTGGACCTAATGCTACTGTAACTTATATGGATTTAGCTGACAATATTACTGAAACAGTTACTATCGTTGGTTCTTTCGAAACAAATCCTAAGGAAGGTAAGATCTCAACTGAATGTCCATTAGCTCAGGCTTTAAATGACCATGTTGAAGGAGAAACAGTATTAGTTTCAGTTGAACAGCCTTATGAAGTATTAATTATGAAGGTTGAATAATCAATTTTAAAGAGATCAAAAAAAAGCATCCAATCGGATGCTTTTTATTTGACTGCACATTTTACGATTTCAATTAATATTTTAACCATTGTTTCCATACGGTCTAAAGATGCATATTCATATTTACCATGATAGTTATATCCACCAGTACCAAGGTTTGGACAGTTTAAACCACGATAAGTTAAGGCTGCTCCATCTGTTCCTCCTCGGATTCCTTCTGATTTAGGAGTTATACCAAGGTTAAGCATTGCTTGTCTTGCTACCTCTACACAAGTCATATCTTTTTCAATATAATCACGCATATTAGAGTAGGCATCTCTAAGGGTTAATTCAATAATTGGATAACCATATTTCTTATTCATAAATTCAGCAGCATTTACAAAATCATTTTTCTGTTTTTCTAATAATTCTCTGCTGTGGTTACGAATAATGTAATACATAACAGCTTCTTCTACATTTCCATCTATTTTAGCTAAATGATTAAATCCTTCATATCCTTCTGTATAGGCTGGATTATCAAAGACAGGTAATAGACCTTGGAATTCCATTCCCTTTAAAATTGCATTGACCATCTTTCCTTTGGCATGACCTGGATGGATTCCTTTTCCATGGATCACAACCTTAGCTGAAGCAGCATTGAAGTTTTCAAAATCAATATGATCAACTTCACCACCATCTACTGTATAAGCAAAGTCAGCATTAAAATAAGGAATATCAAAGCTTTCAGTTCCTCTTCCAATTTCTTCATCTGGAGTAAAGGCAACACGAATAGTTGGATGCTTAGCTTCAGGATGATCTAAATAATATTGGCACATTTCTAAGATTTCAGAAATTCCAGCTTTATCATCTGCTCCTAGCAGGGTAGTTCCATCAGTCACGATCAGAGTTTCTCCAATATTATCATTTAAACTAGGAAAGTTAGCAGGAGATAGAACTATTCCTAATTCTTCATTTAAAATAATATCTTTTCCATCATAGTTTTCAATGATTCTAGGTTTTACATTTGTACCACTCATATCTGGAGAAGTATCCATATGAGAATTAAATCCAATAGTAGGACCCTCAGCATTTCCTGGTAATGTTCCATAAACTATACAACCTTCAGAAACAGTAACATCCTGCATGCCCATATTGATCATTTCTTTTTCTAATAATTTAGCCAAGTTAAATTGTTTTAAAGTACTTGGAGTAGTAGTGGATGAACCATCAGATTGTGTATCAACTACTACATAATTTAAAAATCTTTCTTTTACGCTCATAAAAAAACCTCCATGTATTCATTATAAACCTTATTTCATGAAATACAAAAGAAAAAAGCTGTGTTAACAGCTTTAATCAAATACATTTTGAATCTGTTGTTTAGCTTCTGCTAAAGAATCAGCGTTGATTTCACATGTATACATATTTGAATTGTATTGAGGGAAGTAGATCGTAGATCCTTCTTCTACTCCAATAACCATCGCACTAAACTGTGCTTCCCCAAGCTTTGGTGCTAATGTCATTAATGAATAAATTTCATCTGTTGACATATTGGTCATCATATTTGATCCTACTGCATTAAATAATGATTTTATTTTACTTACAGTAGAGAAGCTTACTAATTTTGACATTGTAGCCTGTAAAATCTGCTGTTGAGCATTTGCTCTCTTTGAATCTGTTACAGTTTTACGATGTCTAGCATAGGCTAAGGCCTGTTCACCATTTAAATGCTGATATCCTTCTTCTAGAGAAATTGCTCCAACTGTATCGTTAGAATCCATTTCTTCAAAGCTATATAAGACATCTACATCTACACCACCTAAGGCATCTACTATATCTACTAAAGCTTTGAAATTGAATTTAGCATAATAGTTGATTTCAATTCCTAAAAGATTTTCAACTGTTGAAATAACTGTGGCAATTCCCTGATTACCTGAATGAGTGATCTTATCATATACGCCATTAACTAATACATAGCTATCTCTTGGAATAGATACAAGAGAGATTTCCATTGTATTAGGATTAAATGAAGCGATCATAATTGAGTCACATCTTGAATCTGTTTTGATCGTACCTTCGTTTTCACGAATGTCTACCCCTAATAATAATACATTAAAGCTTTCGCTTGTTACATTTACTGGTTTACTTTCCACTGCATTTGTTAATTCTACAGTTCCAATTCTTACCGTTTTAGAAATGAATGTAGAATCATAAGCAATTATATCATAGTACATATCCTGTGAAATCAGAATCAGATCTATACTGTGATTATAGATTCCATTCACACATTCTTCCATACTTAAATAATTCGCAAAATCATAACTTGTGCCTACAACCTTGCTGTAGGTATTTTGCATATAAGTTACAAATGGATTATATAAAGCTCCTCTTTCCGCATAGACGATTCCAATAGTAGAGAAGCTATCTCCTAATGAAGTTACAGGACTATCTACATAGGTATAAGCATAATATTGAGTTGTGCTGTTTTCTATTAATTTTTCTTCCTGTCGAACAGAGATCCCATTGATCACATCATCAACATTTGTAATTAAATAGCTTCCAAGAGCCATACAGCAGCAAAGAATAGCTACAATAAAATGAGAGAAGATTCTAAATAATTTAATTCTTAGCTTCTTTCCATCTGTAAATTCCTTTTTGATTTTAACCCAATTTACTTTTCGATAAAGATATTCTATTAAGAAAACGATCAATGCTCCAATAAAACAAATAAGATATTTTTGTATGTTCGTTAAAAAGTCAGCTTTTGTATATAAAGTAATACCAAAATATATTGTTAGTGAGACAAAGGCAAAAGAGATGATCCACCATAATATTTTTCTAATACGCATTTTATCACCAATCCTCATATCGTAATATTAAAACAAGTTTTTTAGTTAGTCAATAAATATAATGACATTTAAACTTTTTTTCTATATAATAAACATTGGAATATTGAGCCTGTTTTTTGTTATAGGATATAAATAATTGAAATTATTTAGAAAGGAGCTTGTATTATGACTTCATGGGGAGTTATTGGTATAGGAAGAATTGGACAGAATTTTATTAAGAATTTACTTGAGGTGCCTACTGCTAAGCTGTATGCTGTAGCCTCAAAATCTGCATTGGCTTTGGATAGATTTTCACAACATCATCCAGATATTTTAACCTATGACAGCTATGAGAAAATTATAGAAGATCCACAAATTGATGCCTTATATATAGCTTTGATCAGTGATAGCCATTATCAGTATGCAAAGATGGCTCTTGAAAAACATATTCCAGTAATCTGTATTGTTCCATCAGTGAAAAATGTAAAAGAATTTGATGAAATGATTGAAATCAGTCAGAAAAATAAAACCTTATATTTAGAAGGGATCAGAACCCGTTTTATGCCTTGTTATCATCAGTTAAAACAGGATGCATTATCTATAGGGAAGATCCAGGAGATTCACTGTAATGTAAATGAAAAGCAATTGGATGATAACTACTGGCTGTATTATTCGATTGCCTTTGCGATGGGCATTATAGATAGTACTTTAATTGATGTTGATTTATTTAATGATGATGAAGTGGAAGTTATTGAACTGCTGTTTAGAAATCAATGTAAGCTTGTGATCGATCGTTCAAGCTTATCTTACAGCTCATGTAAGATCGTAGGAGCTAATGGTACGATTATTTTATCAGATTATACTTCTCCACAAGAATATACAATATTTATTAATGATGTAAGTAAAGAACGTAGATTTGATATTAAGAATGATCTGGTTCCCGTTATTGAAGCGGTAGAGCTATGCAGAAATAAGGGACTGCTTGAACATCCTGATATGACGATTGATCAGACACGACAGATTATCGATATTGCAGATAATATCAGAAGGGAAATGAAATATGAATAGATGGGGAATTATAGGCTATGGAAGAATTGCCAAGCGTTTTATCGAAAATCTAAAAACAACGGATGGAATTTTATATGCAATTGCTTCTAGGAGTAATTCCAATGTTCCTAGTGAAGTCTGGTATGAAGATTATGAAGCCTTATTATGTGATCCACAGGTAGATATGGTTTATATTGCTTTGCCTCATAAGTTTCATTATGAATGGATCAAGAAGGCTATTGAACATCATAAACCTGTTTTATGTGAAAAGCCTCTGGTTTTAACGATGCAGCAGATGCTTGATATTATATTGCTGCAGCAGCAATATGAGGTACCAGTAATGGAAGCTTTAAAGAGTCGTTTTATTCCTGGATATCTAAGCTTAAAAAAGGATCTGAAAACCATTGAACTTGAATCCATTGATTGTGGATTCTGTTATGCAATTGAAAAAAATAACAGCTATTTATTTGATCCAGATCAGGGAGGAGCTTTAAATGATGTTGGTTCCTATTCAATTGGTTTTGTATTAGATATTGCCAAAGCACATATTAAAGAAATGAATAGTCAATTAAAAATGGAGGATGGAGTAGATGTTCACTTTAAATCTCATCTTGTTTTTGAAAATGGGATCATTGCCAATATCGAAGGAGCAATGGATGAGAAAAAAGAGAACGTTGGAATTTTAAAGGGAAAGAAAGGGACGATCACAGTTCCATATTTCTATCGTCCTTCCTATTATAAAATAGAATACACCAATGGTGAGGTAGTAGAAAGAAATTTTGATGCCGCAAATGATATGCGCTATGAAATTATAGAGATGATGGATCTTGTTAATGAACATCGTTTAGAATCATCAAGAATGACCCTAGAAGATTCATTCAAGATTATTTCTGTAATGGAACAAATTAGAAGAGATGAATAAAATGAAATATTTTGGAAATTACAATTTAAAAATTGAAGTACTGCAGAGTATTAAAAATATGAATATTGTTAATCCTACTCCTATTCAGGATCGATGTATTCCTCTTATTTTGGAACATCGTGATGTCTGTGGAATTGGACAGACAGGAACAGGAAAAACCTTGGCTTATGGGGCTAGTATGATCTCCATGTTTACTAAGGATAATATTCTAAAGGGCCTGATTTTAGCTCCTACTAGAGAGCTGGTACTTCAGATAGAAAAAGAAATGAAAAAATTAACTGTCTGTGCACCTATGCGTGTTGTTAGTGTATTTGGAGGTACACAGATTGAAAAACAGATCAGTGAGCTTAAAAGAGGGGTAGATATCCTTGTAGCCACTCCTGGAAGATTATTAGATTTAATGGATCGTCATTTAGTGGATTTTGATCAGCTGCAGATGGTGGTTATTGATGAGGCAGATGAAATGCTGAAAATGGGATTTATCGAGGATGTAGATAAAATCCTTGAAGCTATGCCTGAAAATAAACAGATGCTTTTATTTAGTGCGACAATGAAAGCACCGATTCGTAAGCTGTTGAATACCTATATGAAGGAGGATCATGATTTTATTCAGATCGATCCTACTGTAAGAACAGCAGAAACGGTTAAACAGTATTATTGCGAAGTTAGAAATAAAGATAAGCTTGAAACATTATGCCGATTGATCGACTGCTACCATATTCAAAAAGGACTTGTTTTCTGTTTAACTAAAAAAGCGGTTGATGATCTGTCATGGGCCCTTCGTAAAAAAGGATATACAGTTGAAGCAATTCATGGGGATCTGACACAGGAACAGAGATTTCAATCCTTCAGTCGTTTTAAAAATAATCAGAGCAGACTTCTGGTAGCTACAGATGTAATGGCCAGAGGGATCGATATTAAAGAAATCGATTATGTAATTAATTATGAAGTAGGAAAAGATAAAGATTCCTATGTGCATCGTATTGGGAGAACAGGTAGAGCACAAAATGAAGGAATTGCTATATCTTTAGTTACTTATAAGGAAAAGGAAATCTTAGAAAATATTGCTAAGGCAATGGATGCTTACATTCAAAAGCTGAATGTTCCATCCAATGAGGAGATCCATAAAGCCGTTACTACTGATATTTTAAAGGAAGCATCTGTACTTTTTGAAAAAAGAAAGCATCTTGATTCGATGGATATTTTAAAGCAATATGATTCTAAGAACTTATTAAATCTTGCTTCTTGTATGCTGACTATGCTTTATGAAGAAAGGATCGGCTTTGATTCATCTATTAAAATCACGAATGAAAGTGAATATGTCAAGATTCGTATTCTAGCTGGAGAAAGTGATCGTATCAGCTATACTAATATGAAAAAAGCAATTCTAAGTAATGTTGTGATGCCAGAAGAAATGATTGGCAGAATTCAGATTGAAAGAAAATATACGATCATTGAGATCCATCAGGATTATGCGGATGAAGTAATCAAAAAATTAACGAATCTGAAGGTCAATCGAATCAGACTGAAATTAAGTAAAATGGGGGATTAGATATGTCAAAACAAATTATTGGGGTAGCCAGTGGAGCTGGTGCTGGTGCTACACCTTTTAGAAATGGAATCAGCCATGATTATATTACATCTGTGATCAATGCAGGAGCTACTCCTGTAATTATTCCTTTATCTGATACAAAAGATGTGATTGAACAGGCTGTAAGCTTATGTGATGGAGTAATATTAACTGGGGGAGTCGATATTAATCCTAATTTATATCAAGAAGATATTCATGTAGCCTGTGGAGAAACAAACGATCTGCGTGATACCTTTGAAATGTATGTTTTAGAAGCCTGTGAAAAACAAAATAAACCGGTTTTAGGAATCTGTAGAGGGATCCAGATGATCAATGTCTACTATGGTGGAACATTATACCAGGATCTGCCAAGTGAATATCCTGATCGTATCAAGCATGCTCAAAATGGAAGCAGAGGGAATGGTTGTCATACGATTCATATTGAAGATCACAGCTTTTTAAGTGAGATCTTAGGAAATAAAGCTTATGTAAATTCTTATCATCATCAGGCAGTTAAGGATCTGGCTGAAGGATTTAGAGTTGTAGCCAGAACAAATGATGGAGTAGTAGAAGCAATCGAAGATACAAAACGTCATATTTATGGTGTTCAGTTCCATCCTGAAGTAATGTCTTCTACTCATGAAGATATGCTTGCCATCTTTAAAAGCTTTATAGCTGGGACAAAATAGGGCCTGATTTGGGACCACAAATAGAAGAAATCTGTTATAATTGTTAAGAGGAAGAATAGATGTATAGTTATATTAAAGGGATCGTTACCATGCATTTTAAGGATCATATCGTTCTTGAAAATAACGGGATCGGTTATATGATCTTTGTGGCAAATCCATATAGTTTTAAGTTAAATGAGGAAGTAACTGTTTATGTATATATGCAGGTAAAAGAAGATGGTCAGCTGTTATTTGGTTTTTCTTCTCAGGAAGAAAAGGAAGTATTCCTGAAGCTGATCACAGTTAAAGGAATTGGTCCTAAAACAGCTTTAAATGCTTTAGCTGCTTTAGATATTGAAAGAATTGGTGAAGCTATCGAAAATGGTGATGTCAATGTCTTAAAGAAGATTCCTGGTATTGGCTTAAAAGCAGCCAGTCAGATTGTTTTAGACTTACAGGGAAAATTAATTGTCAAAGAAGAAAAGAAAGCTAATCCAAATAAGGAAGATGCACAGGAAGTATTAGTCGCTTTAGGATATAGAGCTAGTGAAGTTTCTAAGGCAATGAAGAAGATCGAGGATGAAACATTAGATACTAATGCATATGTCAAGGAAGCATTAAGATTATTAGTTAAGTAGGTGATAGAATGTCTAAACCAAAAAGTGGTTTACTTGATACAACAGAAAAAGATATGGAAGAGATTCGTCTTAGACCTAGTAATTTTGACGAATATGTTGGTCAGGAAAATCTAAAGGAAAATTTAAAGGTTTTTGTTGGGGCAGCAAAGATGAGAAACGAATCTTTGGATCATGTATTATTATATGGTCCTCCAGGACTAGGAAAAACTACCATGTCCATGATCATTGCTAAAGAAATGGGAACCAATATTAAGATCACAACTGGACCTAGTATTGAAAAAACTGGAGATCTGGTGGCATTATTAACTCAGCTGGAGCCTGGGGATATCTTATTTATTGATGAAATTCACCGTTTACCAAAGATGATCGAGGAGATCCTGTATCCAGCAATGGAAGATTTTTGTGTGGATGTAGTGATTGGTAAAGATGCTACAACAAGATCAGTCAGAATTGATCTGCCACCTTTTACGCTGGTAGGAGCAACTACCAGAGCAGGGGATATTTCAGCACCATTACGAGATCGTTTTGGAATTATTTCTAAGCTTGAATACTACAATACTGAAGATCTGATGAAGATCATAGAAAGAACAAGTCGTGTTTATAATTTCCCAATGGCTAAGGAAGCACAGGAAGAGCTGGCAAAGCGTTCAAGAGGAACCCCAAGACTAGCTAACCGATTATATCGAAGAGTAAGGGATTTTGCCCAGTTCTTTGGAGATGAACAGATCACGCTGGAAAGAACTAATGAAGCATTGGATCGTTTACAGGTAGATAGCATTGGACTAGATGATGTAGACCATAAATATTTAATGGGGATCATTGAAAGATATCATGGAGGTCCAGCTGGACTTGAGGCAATTGCGGCTTCAATCGGTGAAGAATCAACTAATTTAGAGGATGTTGTAGAACCTTATTTATTACAGATCGGCTTTATTAAAAGAACTGCTAGAGGAAGAGTGGTAACCTCTCTTGCTTATCAGCATTTGAATATACCAATGAATTTTGGAAATGATGATCAACCTAGATTATTTTAGAGGATAAGTGTAATGCTTATCCTTTTTTAGTCATATGAAAAAATTATTGTTAGTCGTTCTGATTATTGTGGGTCTGTTTTATCAGCATTCTTCTACCATCGAAGTAGAAAGTAAGCCTTCTTCAAAAAATATTGTAGTATATGTTGAGGGAGCCGTTAAAAATGAAGGAAAATATGAATTAGTTTCATCTAAAATGGAGGATCTATTGAATATGATCGAGTTAGATGAAAATGCAGATGTTTCCTGTATCAGTATGGATCGTATTCTCTATCATGAAGATCTGATCTATATCCCTTATCGTGGGGATAAGATCTCTTTAAATAATGCCAGTGCAGAGGAATTGATGACTATTAATGGAATAGGAG
>R17__coassemble_477_pt1 | contig 18689 bp, 15 predicted proteins | sample R17__metabat2_high_PE_012 | metagenome-assembled genome bin R17 | reverse complement strand
AGCACTTTATAAAAAATTTAAAAATTATTTACACACTTTACTTGACAAAGTCTAAGATCCAGTTATTTAATACTTCATCAGGATTAGAAAGAACATAAGTGGATGTATCTGTTGTTTCTTTTGTTGTTTCTTCTGTCTCTTCTGTTGTTTCTTCTGTCTCTTCTGTTGTTTCTTCTGTCTCTTCTGTTGTTTCTTCTGTCTCATTGCTGTAGCTATCAAAACAGCCAAAGAGAGAAAATACTAGAAATAAGCTTAAAATCTGTAATAGATATTTTCTCATTTTTTAACCTCCATAGGGAAATTATAGTAAATTTCATATAAAAAGTAAATAGAAATATGTTACAATAGAAATGGTGATAAATATGGAAAAGCAAATCAGTTTACAGATGCAGTTTGACTATCTGCTGCAGGGAATTCTTTTTGTAGGAAGCTATCAGCATCCAGAAGAGCTGAATAAAATAGCTGCTTTTGTGGAAAAATGTGAAGGAGATCTATTGGAAGTGATCAATGAGGCTATGGATACCTATTTTACATGGGAAATGCTGAAGTTTATAGATGATGAGCACTATCTTCAGATGAATACTATGATGAAGACATTGACTCATCAGCTGTGTATAGAACTGATCAAAGCCAATGATCCAAACAAGCTAGAAAAGATGCTTGAAGAAATATGTCTCCATTTATTAGATAGAGATCTGCATGATATTATAGAGGATTTTATTCATGGAGATCATTGATCAGAAGATGGGATGTTATCTTCTTGAAAATAAAAGGATAGAAGATATAAGAGGCTGGTTTAGTGTAGCTTTAAATGTGGAACAGGTTCATGCTTTAAATTTGGATTTTAAGGAAGTTGTTCAGCTCAATCACTCCTATACTAAAGAAGAAGGAGTAGTAAGAGGACCTAATTATCAGCTTGCTCCCTTTCAACAGGCCAAGATCGTAAGATGTATTCGAGGAAAGCTTTATTCAGTAGCTGTTGATCTAGAGGAAGAAAGTGAAACCTATGGGAAATGGTGTGGTTTTATTTTAGATAGTAAAGAAAGTAAAATGATGTATATTCCTAGAACCTATGCACATGGTTTTATTTCCCTTACAGAGAATACAGAATTAGAATATTTTACAGATGAAAAATATGATCACAGCAGGGCAAAATCATTTCGCTTTGATGATCAGAAGATAGGGATCGACTGGACACTAGGGGGAAAGGTAAAATTAAATCCTGATATACTATCTGATAAAAATCGATATGCCCCATCGTTCGAAAAGCGTGGAAAATAAAAAGAGCTGATGCTCTTTTTTAAATTAAGTAAAAATACATAAAGATAAAATGACAGAAGGTTCCTCCCATTACAAAGATATGAAAGATCTCATGTAAACCAAAGCATGGGAATATTTCCTGTAAAGCTTTAATTTTTAAAGCATAGATCACTCCTCCTATGGTATAGATAATTCCCCCTGTTACCAGCCAGATAATACCAGCTGTAGAAGTAGCTGCAATAATAGATGGCAAAGCGAAGATACAGGCCCATCCCATAGCGATATAGGCAATAGAAGAAACCCATTTTGGACAGGTTACAAAAAACAACATCATAACGATCCCAATCAAAGCAAGCAACCATATAATTGTTAATAGAATGATTCCTTGACTTCCTAATAAGGTTAAACAGATTGGAGTATAGCTGCCAGCAATTAAAACAAAAATCATCATATGATCTATTTTTTTAAATATAAGTGCATTTGTATTGATCGTATGATAAGTAGTAGAAGCCCCATATAATAAAAGCATTCCTAAACAGAAGATCATACAACCAATAATTGTTTTAATAGGGGCATGAAGATCAATCATATGTCCTATTAAAAAGGGGGAAGCTGACAGGGCAGCTACAAAGCCAATAAAGTGAGTTAATGCACTACCTGGATCTTTAATATTTAAATGATATCTTGGTGGATTAAATTCCATATAATATACCTCCTAAGGTTATTCAATAACCTTTCATGTCATATTATACATTATATTTAATGCTCGTCAAGAAATATTGTAAATTATTTTATGTAGTTTTGAAAACTACATTCAAAAGAAAACCATAGCTTAGGCTATGGGAATCTTTCTTCATGGTAAACAATAATTGGAGAACTGGTATCTTTGCTGATCTTACTTGTGGTAAAGAATATTCCCATAAGTAGTCCAATGATGGTTAAATAAATGACTGCTTTTTTCACCTTAGTCACCTCCTATTACTATCATACAATGACTAAAGGTAAATTTCTAGTATAAAATTCACTAGAAATATACTAATATTATCTAGAAATGCATTAATTACACAAAATAAAACAAAGTATAGTTCTACTTTGTTTCATCTAACTGTTTTGCTACCTCATAGCACATACCCAGTAGTATATAATCCTGAAGCTGATCGATCTTTACGATTTCAGGAATAAACTGTTCTGGAATATTTTCCTTTAGCTTATCTCTTAGCTTATCTAGATCTGGGATCATTGAACAATATAATACAATAATTTCAGGATCAATAATACTGATCAGTGAACGTATTGTTTTATCTACTACATCGATCATTCCATCGATTGTTGTAAGTCTTTCTTGGGCTTCTGCATTAAAGAAAGGCAGATATTGCATTTCTCCAGAAATATGATGAGCACCCTTGATCAGTTTTCCATCAATAACTACTCCTGCTCCTCCAGCAGATAAAGCTGGCTGGAATAGGGCGATCAAAGAATGGCATTCGTTTTGAAGACTATAGAGTCCAATAGATGCAGCATTGGCATCATTGCCTAAATAAAACTTTACATGATATCTGCTGCTGATCAGGTCATAGAAATTGATATCTGGACTTAGTCCTTTTACACTTGTTTTCCATACTCTGCTATTATCTACAATAATTCCTGGAACAGCTAAGCCAATAGCTTCAATATCTTTGTACTTCAACATAACAGTATCAATAATATCATAGATATCAGTGATCTTAAATTCTGATTTAATTACTTCATTGCTGACTAAGGTTTTACCCTGTGTTGTATGGAGAATATATTTAAGATGATTACGATGATGATCTCTAAATAATGAGATAGTCAGAATATTATGATTGATTGGATCATGTGTCTCTATCTCTGATTTTTGTTTTCCTTTTCTTTTTACTTCACGATCGATCAAAGCAAACATTTCTCTAACATTATAGGCCGCAAAAACTCTTGGGGGAATTTTTAAGACGATCTTATCATGAAAAACCTTCTTTGCTTCAGCATAATTATAGGCGATCTGAGGAGCTAATAGGATCACATCATAGTGAGTACCTTCACTAAATAATTTCATATATCCAGTAGCATCAATTTTATAATTTAAATCCAGCAGTTCACAGGCATGCTGCATCTTCTCACAAAAGAAGGAGGTAGTAAGACCACCTGAACAGCAAAGTAATATACGTATAGCTGGCTTATTGTCTAATTCTAACATGCAGTTGACCATTTCCTGAAACAGCTCCATTGCATGCTTTAAATTGTTCATCTGAAAATGCAGATAGAAGGCATAATCATTGGTATAGGTGTTGATCACTGATAGTTCAATAATATTTAATTTATTAAAGGTAACTTTTCCTAGTCCAAGTTTACTTTTTAAAATGATCTCATTTACATTTTCTGGATTGATTTCAACAGTCAGATTAGCATAATCATGGCGTAAGATCCATTCTTTAAATAAGCTTACATACACATCATCATAATAGGTATCCATACTCTCACCCCTTAATTATATTATAAAAGCGTTTTCTTTTTTTGTGATGCTATTTCTCATTAAGAAAAAAAGAAATTGTGAGTACACAATTTCTAAAGGGGTTGTTATTCTAGTTCTTGATTAGGGATATATCTGGCTCTAAAATTGCTTTTTCTTTCCATATACATCGCTAAATGTTCATCACTAAGAAAACCTTCTGGGGCTTCAAATAAGGCCTTGGAGTATCTTAAAAGCATTATTCCATTTTCTAGTATTTTAGTAGTATTGCCAGGATAAAGCTTAATATATTCAAGGCATTCATTAATATACATACAGCCATTGATAAACCATACATCAAAAGGATCCTGAAGATCCAAGATGGAATTGCTGGAATCTAGACTTCCCATCTTTTCTAGATCTAAATTTAAGGTATTGATCTGGGTATGGTTCGTTAAAAAGGCAATGCATAAAATCAAAGAACGATCGATATAGTGTTCCATCTTAAGCTCAGCATGATAAATGGTCTGCTGATGATTATCTAAAGCTTTAAAGCTGCTTCGAATACTTTGAATATCAGGTTTTTCATTTAAGTAATGCTTTTTTAGCTGATAATCAATGCCTTCATTGTTCATATTGGCATTCATCATTAAATAAGCACTGCGAATCAGGCTATAATAGCTTACATTTGAATCTAGATCACTAGGAGAAGTAAACTCTATATTTTCTTTTAAGTATTTTTGTTTATAAACCATATTTTTATCATATAAATATTCATAGATCTTACGATAGATCGTATTAGAATAGAAATGAAACTTATTATTGGTATAATTATTTGCACTATCAAAAAGTTCATTTATTAATTCTCTCAAATCTTTAATTACATTATGATGATCAATAAGAATAAAATCTTCATAGGCTGACTGGATCTGCATCGTTAATTCGTTTTTATTTACATTCTGTATTACCTCAAGCCTATTGATTTTTTCTAAATGGCTGCGGATCTCAGTTTCTAGCTGATAGGTATCTGCAATACTAAAATGTTTTTCGATTGCGACATTAAACAATAAATCAAAAGGATTGGCCTGATAGGTATAGATGTAGTTTAAATCTCTAAATAGTGCTCTGGCTTCCTTGCTGTTTACTTTTAACTGAAGTAAAAGATAGAAAAGATTTCTACGATCTATTACACGATTGCTTCCATTAAAGTTTCTTAATTCATTCTGATCTACATTTCTTTTAAAAGAAGGGTTGTTTGTATAGTCTGGATGATTTTTCAATAGTTCTTTTAGTTTTTTATTTTTAATATGATGCTTTTCTAGAAAATCTGTCATTGGTTTTCGGTGATCCTTTAGATTCTTACAGGCATCACTTTGAATATAGTAATAGACATATTGATTGATCAGGTCCATTCTTCTAATGAAATTCTTTTCAATAAAATGATCATCCTGTTTGAATTCTTTGATTGTGTGATTTAAAAAATAATCAGGGTCATCTACATCCAGTTCATCATGAAAAAGCATTCTCAGATAGCTTAGTTTTTCATTATCAATCTCTTGCTTTACAGCTTCTTTAGGAATATCAAAGCTATTATTTTTTAGATACAGTTTAATTGCTTTTTCTGTATCCATATTTTTAATACAATAGTTATTTTTTATGATTGAAAGTAATACATCTAGATACATTTCTATTCCTCCTTCTTTTTCTTTTATTATAATTCATAGATCAGCCTTTTTTCAATAATTATTGAATGCCTTTTATTTTTATGATACTTTATTTAAAAGGGGTGATGATCTTGAAAACATTACAAAAGGGAACCGTTATTTATGATCAGTATAGGATCGATCAGGTTATCTATATTGGGGGAAATTCAATCATCTATTCTGCCAAAAATGAAAATAATCTAATTCTGTTGAAGGAACATCTCTATAATTGGCAGGAAAATAAGCTGACACGTGAAGGAAACAGGATCATCACAGCTTCTCCTACCTGGAAGGAGCATAATCAACAATTAGCTATCAGAGAAAAGGAAAATAATACGATCTTAAATAATGCAGGATATCCTTATCGAGAGGAGCTGTTAGCTTGGATAGAAGAGAATAATACTTTTTATTCTATCTTTTCTAATCAAAGAGGAAAAAGCTTAAAGGAATATCCTATTGAAAGGATCAAGGATCTTTATACGATCACAATTGCTTTATTACGTGCGGTAGATAGTTTACATACTTTAGGTTATCTTCATCTTGATCTTTCTTTAGGAAACTGCTTAGTGATCGATCAGAATACTGTGCATTTAATTGACTTTGCTTCTATGCAAAGAAAAACTAAGCTGGATCCTTCTTCTTTATCCTTTACTCGTGACTTTGCTTCTCCAGAATTAGTAAAAGCCTGCTTTAATAAGGATTATATCGATCAGATCTCAATGGAAAGTGATCAGTATTCAATTGGAAAGATCATGCTATCTTTATTAGGTAATAAACTAGAAAATGACTTTGTCAGACAAAAAGGTGAATATAAAAAAATTGCTGAAAAATGCTGTGAACCTGATAAGGAAAATAGATACAGCTCATTAAAAGAAGTGATCGATGATCTAGAAAAGGAGATGTATCACTTCTATTCATCGGATACTCAAAGATTTATTGAGGAAAAGATTCGTGCTTTTAAGGCTTATAAGCTTACGGATAACCCATATAATTATCGTAATCGTAATGCCTATTTTAAAGGAAGAATAGAGGAAAAAAGAAAGCTTAAAGCATTTCAGAATAGTGATGAAGCCTTTGGATTAATGATGATCTATGGTAAGGGGGGAGCAGGAAAATCTGCTTTAATGTATAACTATATTCTAGAGGTTTCTGATGATGATTTTGATGAGGATTATCCTAATATTATCTATGAGCACTGGCAATATATTACCATTAGATTTAATGAATTAAATCGTTTGAATATGGGAGAATTGTTTAATCAGGAAAGAAATCTGATGATCATTGTAGATTATGTTACTTCAGCCTCTATTCAGGAAGTGATCCATATTTTAAGAAAGATCAATGAGCATTGCTTAAATGGAGTTTGTAAGATCCGTATGGTATTACTTGAAAGAAATGATTATTTATATAATGAATACAGCAGTCAATCCTATGGGTTAGATAATATCAAGGATTCAATTGGTTATCAGATACATCTGACAAGCTTGTCTGATCAATATATGAGAGAGATCATAGAAGAATATGGGGAAACCTTAATCTCTTATCAGATCAATACGATCATGGATAGACTTCAAAATAATAATACGATTCTATATGCTTTGATTTTGACAGATATGATCAAGGATGAGGTGGAAACAGATCCTTATCTGTATGCTTATCAAAAGGAGATCACCAAGCTGGAGGATTATACCAACCATGATCCTTCTTTAATGGATGCTCTTAAGGATTGGCTATGTAAGGCAACCTTGATTGGAAAAATCAGCTATCAGGAGGGAGAAATTAATAAGATCAATAAACAGAGTCGCAGACGTCTTGTTTCTCTATTATCTGGTAATAACGATACTATTGAAGGAATAGAACCAGATGTGATCGGGGAATATTTTATACTTCAGTATATGGATGAGTATGTAGATGATATTCAGGATTATTTATTTCTATTATGGAAGAAAGATCCTGATCAGCTTGTAACTACTCTGATCCATATTCTTCAGGATTTTGGAGAACATGAGTTTAATAAAAGTTTATTTGAAAAAATCGATTTATCTGATCCTCGTATTTATCATGCCTATTATCGTTTAATGAACTATGCTATGTATGAAGCTCCATATACTGCTTTGGCAAAGGAAAAGCTGCAAAACCACTATGCATGGCTGCAAAGAGGAAATCGTCTGATTGCTTATCATGGAAAGGAGTCTGTGATCAGGATCCCTGATGGAATCAAGAAAATTGGTAGAGTCAGCTTTGATGGAGTGGAGGAGATCGATTTTAATGAGGTGGAAGAAATTGAAAGAGGAGCTTTTGAAAATCATCCTACGCTTCGTAAAGTTATATTACCTAAGGTTAAGGTGATTCAGGAAAGAACCTTCTATAATTGTCTGCTTTTAGAGAATGTGGAGTTTTCTAATGATCTGATTGAAATAAAAGAGGCAGCCTTTGAAGGAACTGCTCTTAGTAATGTGGATCTGCCTTCTTCCTTAAAACGTATAGGGAAACTGGCCTTTTGTAACTGTCAAAAAATGGAACAGCTATTCTTAAATGAAGGATTGGTAAAAATAGGGGATAAGGCATTCAGCTATACAAGGATTGAAAGGGAAATATTTATTTTACCTTCTACTATTCAGGAAATTGGCTATAAAGCCTTTGAAAAGTCATTAAAGGTAAAAGAATTATACTTTACAGGAAAGGTAAGATTATCTCCTTTAGCCTTTTATGATAGTCATATTGAGGAAATCTATTTTCAGGAGGGGATAGTTAATATTCCAACAGGCTGTTTTGAATATTGTCGTGTAAAAAAGGTACTTTTAGCTAAGAGCATTCAAAAAATAGCATCCTATGCTTTCTATTTTAACCGTCTGACAACGATAGAATGTCCTGAAGAGCTAGAAGAAATTGGAGCCTTTGCTTTTGACCATTCACAGGATAAAATGAAAATAAGTGTGAATCAAAAGCTGAAAACGATAGGAGCCAATGCTTTTGGAAAGACGGATACTCTTGTATTTAAGCATAGTATGGAGATCCATTTGCCTATGAATCCTTGTCGTTTAGTTCTTCAACACGGAATCTATCGATTGATGGAGAATCAGCTTAGCTTTGTGATCGATGCATCAAATTATAGTCGTGAATATGAATTTAAAAAGAGTATTCATTTAGAAAATCTAATGCATTATCATGAAAAGAAGAAACAAAAAAAAGAAACAGGGATCACCTTTAAGCTTAATGATCAGACAAGAAAGGAACTAAGAAAAGAGGAAATTAGAAATCAGATCCATACTTTAGTTTTAGATGAGGGAATTACAAGGATCCTGTCCGATGAGTTTAAAAACTGTAAACATCTTGAAAAAATCATCTGGAATGATACGATCATTTCAATTGGGGTAGATAGCTTTAATGGGACTGCTTTAAGGGAGATCGTTTTTCCACCAAGCTTAAGATCTATTGAAGATGGGGCTTTTGCCAATACGCCTCTTGAAAAAGTGGTTTTAAATGATCATCTAGAGAAAATAGGGAATAACTTTAAACGTATTCTATCTGATTCAAAAAAGGAAGGAGCTTTTGAAAACTGCTTAATAAAAGAAATACATTTCAATAAGGGATTGTTGTTTTTAGGCAAACAGAGCTTTAGAAATAATAAAAAACTAGAAAAGGTGGATCTGAGTTATACTGCATTAACTGTTTTAGAGGATCGTACCTTTGAATTTAATGAAAAGCTAAAAACGGTATTTTTTCCTGACACTTTACAGGAGATCGGGGAGGCGTGCTTTAGTTTATGCTCTTTATCTAAGCTTGAAATTCCTCCTACTCTTAAAGTAATAGGAGAAAATTGCTTTAGATACTGTAAGATGGATGAATTAAATCTTGAAAATCATCTTCAATTGATTAAAAGAAATGCTTTCTGTAAGAATCCAGTAGAGAAAATAGTATTTTCAAAGCAGATCAAACTAGAAGGAACCTTGATGGAGTATGATGATCAGACCCTTCTACAGGTAAGCTTTATCGATCTGGAGTTTGAGAAGATCAGTCAGATGAATGAATACTGTAAGCTTCATGGAATACCCTATGTATTTTTAGAAAATAAAGTGGTAGTAAATGGACAAAACTTTAATGATCTCTATAATAATTTATTTGATAGTGATTCTAAAAATTCTATTCGTAATATATATAAAGAAATTGGAATTGAAAAGAAGGATATATAGGGTTAAACCTGTATATCCTTTTTTAATCTGTCTCTTTTGTTTTTTAATTCATTTAAACGATCAAGCTGGGTAGCATAGAGCTTTTTAAGTTCAATCATTTCCTGATCGTCTCCTTCAGTGATGGAATAGTCTATATTTTCCAACAATAGATCAATTTCATCAAAGGATGGATATTCTTTACTGTTTAAATAATCGATCAATTCATTTAATAATTGTACAGGATCCTGATATTCCTTTTTAAAGGATGAACAATAGCAGATCATACTAGAAAGAGAAGATGGTTCGGTTTCATAGATCAAATAAAATAATCCCATATAGGGTTCTACCTGTCCTGCATAATTATAGGGCAGATAAACAACTGGTAACAGGTAGGGAGCATTAAAATCAAAATGATCTGGTAAAACAGGATTTGGCAGATAATCTAATTCTTCTCTAGTTAAATAGCCATATTGGTATAGCTTTTGAATCATCATAGAGCATTGGTTATAGTTAAATAACAGCAGCTGCTTATTGCTTTCAACATGAATATAAAGCTCCTGCTTAGTATAGTTATACATATAGTGATAAATATAGGCAGTAAGGTCGTATTGAAAAGAAAATACATGGGAGAAAAGATAATGATCTATCTCGATGTTTTTGAAAACAATACGTTTACTTTGAAAATCGATCTCTAATTCAATATGATGTACCTCTTCAATCAGATCTACAAAAGCAGAAAGGCTTAGATCTTCTACATGCAGTAAGGTTGTATATTGTCTCATTCTTCACCATCCCCAATCATATTAAGCAATTCTAACTCTTCAATTTCTTCTTCAGTCTCCTTGATCAGAGCTTCTAGAATCAAAAGATTATTTTTCAGATCCTCCTTCGTTAAACTGGAATTCTGATGGACAAGAGAGCAATAATATTTTTTTCTGATCTCTTCTTTACGTAATTCCCTGATCGTATAATGAGGGTCATAGAAGGATTGAATACAGTATTCATTTATTTCTGATATGATCAAAAGACGACTTTCTGGTGTATTAGGATAATTTTGGATCCTGTGATCAGGAAATCTAACTTTGATTTCGTCTTCTTCCATGTTATCTAATAGTACTATATGGGCATTTCCCATGATCTTATTGAAAAGAGATCTATTCTGTTTTTTTAGATAGATCAGGGGCAGATCATAGTTTTTTTCTAGATCCTTTAAAGAAAAATGAGCACTTGGTATTTTCTTTGGATAACAGTAGTTAAAGCCATAGTCTGAATAAACCTCTTTAGAAAAAAGAATATTTCTAAACAGACCAGGGAGGGCAAAATTATTATGATAGGTTCCTTCGCTTCCTATTCCCATATAAAATAACATATATAGGTAGTGTTTCTTTTTACTATATAAGTAGATCAGATCTACTCCATAGGACATATCTGGTTTAGGATCTTTAAAGATATAATGAAAGGTTAAAATCTTTGAAGATGGATAGTCCATTAATTCTAGGGTGATATTATTTTTTTGAGTACTATAAGGTATTTCATCAGGAATCTGCAGGCCATAATTACGATCCTTTCGATCTATTAGCCATTGATTGATATAGTCTACAATCATTTCTTTAGTAACCTGTTCCTTCATTTTAACCTTTGTGATATAGCGTAGATTCATGCTTTCACCCCCAAAATAATTATAAAAATAAAAAAGTGATTTGTAAATATGTTTCCTTGATACCCTGTGTTTCCTTTCTTTCTTTTTATAAAATACAGGTAATAGGAGGGATCAAAATGGATTCAATAATGTTTTATAAGGATGGAGAAATGGAATTGTATTATCATAAGAATTATACGATCTGTAAGAAAAGGAATAAGGAAGAATATTATCCCTTTTTAAAGTATAATCTAGAAACTTTAAAGGGATGGAATTGTTACGAGATGATCGATAAGATCCTTGATCTGGTAAGCAATTATCATCAAAAGGGAAAGGTGATGGGAAATGTAAATATACATACGATCTGGGTTGAAAATGATCAGCTGTATTATTTAGGAGAATGTGTAAATGATCAAAAGGGATATTGTGATAAAAGATATAGTTCACCTGAATTGATCGATCATATGCACTATGGTGAGTTAAGTAAAAAAGTTACCTATGCATCGGATATTTATGGAATTGGGACGATCCTGGAGTATTATGATCAAAAGGAAGATCTTGGCTTAGAGAAGGTGATTCAACATTGTAAGGCAGCAATGATATGTGAAAGATATCAGAATATCGAGGATATTAGAAAAGCTTTACCATGGAAACAAAATAAGGGAATGAAAGTGAAAATTAGAGATCAGATCTATTTTATTCCTTTAGGGAATGAATATTCTATCAGTTTAAAGGAAAAGAAGATCGATCTTATTTATAAGAAGCAAAGCTATTTGTTAGTTGAACAAAATCCAGACTATGATCTTAGAGAGATCTATCAGGCTATTTTAAGTGAAATCGAATATAGTAATGATGAATATAAAGAAATTGATATTGATATGATCAGACGATACTATACAAAAAAAGATGGTTTTACAACCATCTAGAATTCATTAACGATATTGGAGATCCATATCTTTTTCTTGATCAAAATCAGCCCGATCACTACCTTTGGAACAGAACAGAATTCTACTGCAAAGTAGAGATAGGGTAAAGGTAAAGCTGTAAAACGAGAAAGAAGAAAAGCTATGGAAAGATCTACTACTGTACTGTATAAAGAATCAAAGATAAAGGTTAAAACTGTTTTTCCTCCTGCTCTCATGGTAAAGTAACAGCCATAGTAAAGAGATCTTATAGGAATAAAGAGGGCACATACGAATAACAGCATTGTAGCGATCTGTTTGACCTGATCAGTAGTATTATAAAAGCTTGGAATAATTGAAGAGACCAAAGCTAAAAGGATCCCTGTCAGAATGCATAGGAAGCAGTTAAAGGAAATCAGGTAGATATCATATTGATAAGCACGTTCTGTTTCGTTTGCTCCTAATTCCTGTCCAACGATAATGCTGATAGCTGAACCCATGGCATAGCAGACGATCATAAAGGTAGAAGAAACGGTAGTAGAGATATTCATAGCAGCTACTCCTTCTATTCCTCTAGTTGAGTAGGATTGGGTGATCATTGCCTGTGTAATGGACCATAGGATCTCATTTCCTAGTAATGGTAAGGATTTAATGGCAATAGCTTTAACCAGATCCATTTTGATTTTAAAGCTTCGATAGATATTTTGTAGATAGCGATGCTTTTGAATCGTAAGATGGGAAGAAATGATCAGGATTCCACATTCTACATATCTGGCAAATACCGTTGCTAAGGCTGCTCCTGCAACCCCCAAACGAGGACAACCAAAGTGTCCAAAGATCAAAATATAATTTAAAATAAAGTTGGTAAATAGGGCAATGGTAGTAGAAACCATTGGTAATAGGGTATCTCTTGTTTCTCTTAAGGTTGAATTATAGACCTGACCTAAAATAAATGGAAATAATCCCCATAGCATAATGGATAGATATTGATTGGCATACTGCAGAGTAATTGCAGAATCACTGGCATTGCCAGTAATATAGAAGCTAATCAGGGTTTTACCTAGTCCTTTGAATAATAAAAGAGAAATCAACAGCATAATTAGACCGATTATGCATTTATAATGAAAGGTATCTTGAATTCCTTTATTATCCTTTTTGCCATAAAACTGGGCAGTAAAGATCCCTGGACCGGACATGGTTCCAAAGATCACGACATTAAATACAGCTAGAAGAGAATTAGCAATAGAAACACCTGACATTTCTAAGGTTCCCAGCTGTCCAATCATAATATTGTCTAATAGATTTACAAATTGTGTAACACCATTCTGGATAATAATAGGAATTACAATAACAAATACCATCTTGTAGAAGGCTTTATCACCAATTAATTTTTTAAGCATACGATCTCCTTTACAGTCTTTATCAGAAATTCTTCATTATTCTATCATAAAAACATAAATTATGATATAAATTGACGATATCTTTCTTTTATTTTAAAATAGTAATAGATAGGTGATGGGAATGTTTAGTATTATATGTATTTATGATAATCGTAAGGATTATAATGAAAAGCTGGGTCATTCTTTGATTCTTTTAGAGGATTGTGCATATGAGCTGATCGTGAAAAAAAGAGTAGGCGATTATCTGAGTAATTTAAGAGAGGCAATTGAAGAAGCAAGTAATGATCTGATCGTAGTGATCAATGAAAAGGTAGAACTTCCAAGTACTTTTTTAAATGAACTGAAGGCTTTTGAAGATATGTCCTTTGGAGTAGTAGGAGTCAGAGGAAGAAAGAGAGAGAGTATCAGCAGTGGAAAAGCCCATAGTGTGGGGGATGAAGTCTTTTTATTTCATAAGAGTGATTATCTTCAGTTTCCTTTTGATTCAGGCTATAAGCAGCATTATCTGATCGATTTTGCTTATGCCATGATGGTACAGGGAAAGGAAAATTATGTTATGGATTCTTCTATTGAATATCGTCATCGTTATCGTGATGATCCGGTGATCATTTCTCATTTAAGAAAGAAATATCCACAGTTTGATTCAATCGATACAATGAATGATTTTTATCCTGTGTCTCATATCCAGAGAGTGAAAAAATTATTGACAAGGCTGGTGAAATAGCCTTGTTTTATTTTGGGTATTTATTGACAAGTATTTACGATAATATTAAAATAATTAGGTACCTAGTCGAAAAAGACAATACAGATAAGATTTATATAGAAAGAGAGAGCATTTATATGTCAAAAGCATCAAGAAAAATTGAACGTTATAATGTAAAGAAAGAAGATGTGATCACTGAACAGGAAATTCAAAATGAATATGGAAAAATGACCATTGTGGGAAGACTGATCACTGCTTTAAACTTTTTTACTTGGATAGGATTAACATGGCAGAATATGCTGATCATGGTTGCCATCTTTGTGGCTGTATCATGTAGTGTAGAATTATATCTGCAAAGTATTACTACTGCAGTTTCTGCAGCAATTATTTCACATGGTTTAGTTACCTCTTTACTGATTGCTGTTTTCTTTACTTTTATTAAAAGAAAGGAAGAAACAAAACCTTCAGCTTTAGATTTCTTCTTTAGATATCTTGCTTTAGGAATTGCTTTAGCCGCTATTTCAGCCTTAACTGCTGTATTTTTCTAAACATATTTTTTTAGGGAGAGAGAAAAATGTTTACGATCTATAAAAAATTAGGTTGGTATTTTAAACAGGAAAAGTGGAGATACATCCTTTTCCTGTTTATTGTTATTTTGTGTGCCTATTTAATGACTTTACCAGCTAAATTATTGGGAAATGCACTTGATCTGATCAGTTCTGGTCAGGTTGATAGTCAAAGCTTAAGAGTTACTGTTTTACAGATGGCAGGTGTTACGATTGGTATTTATGTAGTGATGTCACTTCGTAATCAGCTTCATCAGCAGGGCAGCTTTAAGCTTCAATATATTCTGCGTAATCAGCTAATGACTTATCTATCTAAAATGGATGCTCATTACTACAATGACCATGAAACTGGGGATCTTATGGCTGTTGCTACACAGGATGTTAATTTTATAATGATGGCGATGGGTCAGATCTTAAATCAGCTGATCTATTGTATTTTTATGTTGATCTTTGTTTTAGGACAGATGATTTTGACGATCTCTCCTAAGCTTACGATCGTTTCTATTATACCTTTGCCTTTAGCTACAATGGCAGTATATTTTGTATCTAGAAAATTAAGAAACTTATTTCAGGCTACTCGTGAAGCCTTTGGTAATTTTAATAATACTACCCTTGAATCAGTAGCAGGAGTACAGGTAGTTAGAGCTTTTGTTCAGGAGAAGAATGATATATCAAAGCTTAGAGAGGCTGCCGATGAAGTCAAAGAAAAGGAATTAAGAGCTTTACGTCTTGATTCAGCTTTTGGTCCTATCTTTAGATGTGTATTTAGTGTCTCCCTGGTAATTGGTATGATCTGTGGGGTATATTATGTTTTTAATCGTGAAATCAGTGCTGGGAATCTGGTTACCTTTACGCTTTATTTAAATCAGCTGAGAATGCCAGTATTTGGTTTGGGGATGGTTATGAATCGTCTTCAAAGAGCGAATGCCAGCTATGATCGTTTTGAAAAGGTTACTTCTGTCAATTTAAAGGTAGAGGTTCCTGAACATCCTTTAGATCTAAAGGAAATTGATACGATCGAATTTGAGGATTACAGCTTTAGATATCCTAATAGTAAGTTTGATTCCTTATCTCATGTGACCTTTAAAATTGAGAAGGGGCAGACAGTTGGAATCGTAGGAAAAACAGGAAGTGGAAAGACAACCCTGATCGATCAGCTGTTTAGATTTTATCAGCTTGGTCAGGGAAACTTTAAAATCAATGGAGAAAGTGTGGATCAGTATGACTATATGGAAGTGAGAAAACATTTCGGTTATGTTCCACAGGATCGTTTCTTATTCTCTAAGAGTGTAAGAGATAATATTAAGCTGGGTCATATTGGGGATGTCAGTGAACAGCAGCTGATGGAGGCTGTTCGTCTGGCAGATTTTGAAAAGGATCTGAAGTTTTTAAGTAATGGGTTAGATACAATGTGTGGAGAAGATGGTACGATGCTTTCTGGAGGACAGAAGCAAAGATTATCGATTGCCAGAGCTTTTATATCTGATCCTGAGGTATTGATCTTAGATGATGCTTTGTCTGCTGTAGATGGTTCTACTGAAGCAAGGATCGTACAGAATCTAAAGGATACAAGAAAGTCAAAGACAACAATTATTATTGCGCACCGTTTATCAGCTATTCAGCATGCAGATCAGATCATTGTATTAGATGATGGTAGAATTGTGGAAATGGGTAACCATGAAAGTTTATTAGCCCAAAAGGGCTGGTATTATCAGCAGTTCACCAATCAGTCTTTATAGGAGGTTATAGGTATGAATGTGATTAAAAGAGCTTTTGCTTATGCCTTCCATGTAAAGAAGCTGATTATTGGAACTATCATTCTTGTGGCAATCTCCATGGTTATGTCGATTTTGCCAACAAGAATCACAAGCTATATTCTAGATGATTATGTTTCTGGTGTTACAAATCATTGGTATGAGGTAAGTGAAAGAGTTGAGGATAGTATTGAGTTAGAGGATCATTACTATATTCAGGATCGTTTTTTAAAGGATAACAGTCTGATCATTGATGATGCATGTGTGATTGAAATAGATATGCATCTTTATCTGATCGATGGTGTAAAGGAAATTGAAGCTGGAAATCGTGAAATTGTCGATGATCAGCTTGTGATCAGTGGAGATCAGGAATATCTTTATGAGATCATTCCTGTTGATACAGCAGTAGCTAAGGAAATGTATCAGCCTTATTTAAAACCTGTTTCATTTGTTTTAGCTCTACTAGCAGCAGTTTATTTTTTAAATGCTGTTGTAGTTTATTTTGTGAATTATAACTATGCTAAGCTTTCTTTGCGTTTAGCTACCCTGCTTCGTTATGATATGTTTGATAAGCTGCAGAAATTATCAATCAATTATTTTCAAAATGAAGCGGATGGAAGAATTGTTTCAAAGATCACGAATGATACAGATTCAATTCGTGAACTGTATTCAACTGTGATCAGTATCCTGATTGAGGGTTTATTTAAATTTGTTCTGATTTTAGGCAGCTTATATGCTTTAAATACAAGATTTGCATTTATTGTAACCTGTTGTCTGCCTTTGATCGTAGCCTGGTTATGGTTTTATCGAAGAACAACGAATAAGTATTCTACTAAAATTCGTGCTTTAAATTCACAGATCAATGCAGTTTTAAATGAAAATATTAAGGGAATGAGAATTATTCAGGCCTTTAATCAGGAAAAGTTTATTTTTGATGAATTTGAAGCATTAAATCATGAATTCTATGATTATAGAGTAAAGCAGATGAAGCTGAATGTTCGTGCTGGGCAGCCAGTCTTTGGTTTCTTTAGAAGAGCAACTCAGGTGATGGTAATTCTATTCTTTGGGATCCAGGCAGTTAGAACAGGTCAGTTTGCAACCTATGGAACAATGTATGCTTTTACTAATTATTTAAGTTTACTGTTAGATCCTATCGATCTGATCATCCAATCTGTAGAGGTATTAGAGGATGCAGAGGTAGCAGGCACACGTGTCTTTGGATTTTTAGATCTACCTGAAGAAAAGGTGGATTATGATGAAAGAGTTGAGGATTTTGAGGGAAAAGTAGAATTCAGTCATATTTCCTTTAAATATGGAGAGAATCTTCCTTATGTCTTAAAGGATGTCTCATTTATTGCGATGCCAAAGCAGACTATTGCATTTGTTGGACATACTGGATCAGGAAAATCTACTACCATGTCATTGCTGATGCGTTTCTATGATTATCTGGAAGGTTCAATTAAAATAGATGATCAGGAGCTAAATCAAATATCTAAGCAGGCCTTTAGAAGACATGTAGGAATGGTATTGCAGGACCCAATTCTATTTAAGGGAACGATCAAGTCAAATATATCTTTAAATGATGAGACAGTTACAGATCAGATGGTATTAGATGCTTTAAAAAATATTGGAGCAGATGTAATTCTAGAAAAATATAAAGATGGGATCAATACTGAAATAGCGAATCTGGGAGAAAACTTATCTACTGGAGAAAGACAGCTATTAAGCTTTGCAAGAGCGATGTTATATGATCCATCTATATTGATATTAGATGAAGCAACAGCTAATATTGATACACAAACAGAAAAAATGATTCAGCATGCTTTAGCTGTAGCTAGTAAGGATCGTACAACCTTTGTTGTTGCCCATCGTCTTTCTACAATTAAAAATGCAGATCATATTATAGTATTAGAGAATGGTGAAATTATTGAACAGGGAAAGCATGATGAACTTATAGCCCTAGGGGGAAAATATTATCAGATGTATTTATCTCAATCAAATAATTCTAAATTGATAGAGGCTTAGTAAGCCTCTATTTTCATTGAACAATCAAGTATATTGAAAATTTTTGAAAAAAGGGGTTGACAGAGATAAAATTGAGTGGTAATATAAACGAGCAGTCCGAG
>R17__coassemble_471_pt1 | contig 18939 bp, 18 predicted proteins | sample R17__metabat2_high_PE_012 | metagenome-assembled genome bin R17 | reverse complement strand
GATTAAATGTTTTCTGTTGATCCTTAGTACACTTGATAATTTTTTCAATATCTTTTCTTTGTTTATGAGTAGAAAACTGGTAAACTCCTTTGAATTCTCCAGTATTTACTGCTAATAAATAATAGTTATCATTCTCTTTTTTATGGTTTGTTTTTGATTTAACAGGTGTCTTCTTCTTCGTTTCCTTTTTTACTTCTACTACTTTTGGTTCTACCTTATTTGTTGTAGAGGTAGTCTTTTTCTTAGTTTCTACAGCAATTACATTAATATCTTCATCCTTCCAGAAGGGTAATAGAATATTAAATCCATGATCCTTAGAAACTATATGAAACTTCTTTTTCTGATCCTTGTGTTTCGCAATTAAATATCCTAGATAGGAAGCTAATTGCCAGTCTAGAGCATCTTTTTGTCCATTCTGAGCTTTTAAAAATTTAAGCTTAATATCTAAGTCTTTGATTTCAAAGTATGTTTCAATATTTACTGTATTTGCTTTATCACTATAGAAAACATAAATATGATCGTTCTTCTTTAACATTGGCATGATGGTAGATAAACCAGCACTCTTCACATTCTCAAAATCAATTAAGTAATAGTTAACCATATTTTACCTTTCCTTATATCACATTTCTTCAATAATATACCACTTAACTATTTAAAAAGCAATAAAGAACCTCATAAGAGATTCTCTATTTATCAAATAATTCTTCTTTGATCTGGCTAGTAGAAATTTCAGGTGTTCTTGGTAAATAAACTACTTCTACTCCTTCATTCTTTAAATCATCAAACTTACCAGTCCAGTCAGCTCCTAATACAACTGTATCAATATGGAATTCATGAATATCAGATACCTTCTGTTCCCATGTTTCTTCAGGAATAACTAGATCTACATAACGTAATGCTTCAATTAAAGCTTTTCTTTGTTCATAAGTAAAGTAAGCACTCTTCCCCTTTAAAGCATTAAATTCATCTGTTGATAAGCCAACGATCAGATAGTCTCCTAATGCCTTTGCTCTTCTTAATAGATTAATATGACCGTAGTGTAATAAGTCAAATGTACCATAAGTAATTACTCTACGAGTACTATTACGCTTACGATTACGTAATACAGCATCTTCAAATGAGATATTTAACTCAGAGTCTAATAATTCTGATTTAAGTGATCTTGACATTAATTTATTTAAAGCATCTTTAGCAGTTAATCCTTCATTGACCATTTCATATACCGTTTCAATAATAGGCATTTCGATCTGGTACTTTTCTTGCAGCTTTTTAGCAGCAGGTAAAGCATTTAGACCTTCTACTACCATTCCTACTTCCTTTACTGCATCCTGTACACTTAGCCCTTGTCCAATCAGATTCCCACATTTATTGTTTCTGGAATGTTTAGAAAAAGCAGTAACAACAGTATCCCCAACAGAAGTTAACCCCAGAAAGGTTTGTGAGGTACATCCCATAGCTAATCCTAGTTTAGTCATTTCATTGATTCCTCTAGTCATTAAAGCAGCTTTAGTATTATCTCCCAGTCCTAATCCTTCAGCGATCCCACAGGTTAAAGCGATAATATTTTTAATTGCTCCACATAGTTCAACTCCCAGGATATCAAAGTTAGTATAAACTCTAAAGAAGGAACAGCTATAGATTTCCTGCACTTCCTTAGCAATCTCTAAATCAGTACTTGCAGCTACAATACTAGTTGGAACTTCTCTAATTACTTCTTCAGCATGAGTTGGTCCTGATAAAGCTACTACCTTATAATTATAGGGTTCCTTTTCTTTATTTAATTCATCCTGAATAACTTCAGACATAGTATATAAAGTAGCTTCTTCGATCCCTTTAGTCACTGTAACAATAATCTGATCCTTAGTAATATAATTCTTAGCACTAGCTACTGTACTTCTCATAAAAATAGAAGGAACTGCAATAGTGATCATCATAGCATCCTTGCAGGCTTCCTCAATATCATTTGTATATATTAAATTATCAGGTAATGTAACATAGGATAAGTTTGGATGAATATGAGTTGCTTTTAAGTTTTCTACTTCTTTAGCAATTGGTGACCAAACTGTAACATCATACCCTTTAGTTGCTAATGTTCTAGCTAGAGTGATTCCCCATGTACCAGCACCTAAAACAGTCATTTTATTTTTATTCATAATAAATACACTCCTTTTCCACCCCATTATAACAAATTTAGAAATAAAAGAAATAGTTTAGACAAATTAAATAAATCACTTGTAAATATACAAAAAGATCAATCCTAAGATTGATCTATTGTAACATTGATTATAAATGCTCCATCATATTCATTTTCAATCAGCATGATTTGATCTTCATCTACTTTAACAGGTGTTACTGTATCAAAACTAGCTAAAGAAGTAATATCTATTGCTTTTAACTCTTCCTCATTTAATTCATAGACAAGATAAACAAAACCTTCCTGATTCCATAATAGATAATTCGAATAACTATCAAAATAAGAGTTTTCAAATATAAATGTATCCCCAGTATCTATATTATAGAATTCTGTATTATAGCCCGAATCATCAATCATACGAATAACAAAATAATGATCATATACGCTTACTGTACAAGGTGAATCTACAGGTAATGTATGAATTTCATCTTGATAATAATATACGATTTCTTGATTATCGTAAAATCCATAGATTTCTTCATTACCAAATACAATAGCATAATAACTGACAGGATATTCCCATAATAATTCTTCTGTTCCATTAGAGATATCATAAAAATGAATTTGATCATCCTGTAGTGCTGCAATATCTGCAGTCACTAATCCAATTGTTTGTTCTTGATTTTTAAATAGCTGAGTATTATTAGAGATCAATTTATAATAGTAATTCCAAATCACTAGATCATCATCAATTATTTCGTATTCATCATAACCTAAAATATAGGATAATCGATCATTTGATTCCATTAACTGTGTAATACTATATTTTTCTTCTAGACAGGTGTTCATTGTCTTCTTTTCTTGTGTATTGATATTTATTCTATCAAGTTCTGTTGTCTGAGATCTCTCCATATTTTTGATCAATGTTATAGCCATTTTCTATGGTAATATAAATAGAATCGTCCTTCACAAAGGTTTGGATATAATCATTTTCACCAAGATCTATATTATAATCTAAATATTGGATATCATCGATCTTATAATCATCTAAAACTATATCATCGTCTTTATAGGTAAATTGTTTTTGAATTACTCTTTTATCTTCACTGACACAGGCTTCTAATTTTACGGTCTTATAATCATCATATAAAGTAATAAACGTACCTCTTCTTTTAGTAAACTGTGAAAAATTGGTATTAAAGGTATTGGCATCAAAGGTATAGCTATATTCATTTTCCTTTGTGGAAATTATAGCTGTAACCTCCTCTCCTTCTTCATGTAAAGTAACCTTTAATTCGGTTAATTCTTCATCAATGGTAAACACTTCACTGCCAATATAGGTATTCATATCTATTGTTAAATTGTTGATTTTTTCAATATTTACAAACTGATCATCATTGAAATCAAAGGTATAGGTATATTCATCACTGGTTGCATTAGATAAATAGATCGCATATGTTTTTTCTTTAGTTTCTTTTGTATTTTCTTTTTCAGTTGTACCACTAAAGCTAAAATAGATACCAGCTCCAATAATCAAGATTGCCCCAATAATAATAGGTATATATTTTTTCATTGCATTTCTCCTATAATTTTTTTCTGATTAAATATGCAGGAGTACATGACCATGCATGGCAATAGCTATTAATACTGCTTCCTCCATATGGAGATGCATTGATATCACTTGGATCAAAGGCTTCATAGAAGGTATCTGCCCCTAATTCAACCATTTTACCCCAGTATTCTTTTAAATGCACAATTGCTTGATCCTTTAGACCACATTCTAACAAAGCTGTTACATAATAATGATGCATATATGGGGTATTCATCTTATAATCATTGATATAAGGAGTATTGGATAAGATATCCTTTGCTTCCTGTTTACTGATCACCTCAGCTAATGTCATCCATACCTGTGACATAATAGATACCTGTCCATTAGAGACTATAACCTTTTTTACTGGATCATAATAGGTTTTATAAGCCTGATCTAGTAATTTCTCTAGAATAGATGTATATTCATTTATTTTCTTTTGATCCTGTTTTCTTTCGCATAAAAGAATTGCATAACGTAAACAATAGATCATTTCTGCCATGCAGCAGGCTTCTTTATCTACTCCTTCAGACCAGTCTACAAAGGTATGATCTACAATAAAGGAGGTAGGTAAATAATGATCAAACTTACTTAAAGCAATATCGATCTGTTCAAGTGCTATATCATATAGATCATTGAATGCTTCCTTGTCTCCTGTTTCCTGTAAATATTCTTCTAATGCTACTGTAAATAACATAGAATATTCGTATAGATAAGTATCATCTGCTTCTACTTCAGGATTTGTAAATACACAGGCTGCTACTCTGCCATCAGGGAATCTGCTTCCAGCAAATAGATATAAACATCTTTTAACGAGATCATAGTTTTTAAAGCTTGCATAATTGGTTAATGCCTGTAATCTTAGATCCCCCATCCATAGTCTTTGATCTCTCTTAGGTCCATCTTCAAAAACATCCTGCATACAGTTCTGTAATGTACGTAAGCTAACTTCATCAAGCTTCTGATACAGATCGTTTTGATATTGAATCGCTTCTAGCTGTTCCATATCTACTGCACTTACACTATCTACTGTTGCATTATGAATCTTTAATGCATATTTAGGGGAAGTATCTAATACTGTGATCTTTACATATCTAAAAGCATATCTTCTTGGTAATTGTAGAAGATAGGGTACCATATCAATATGAATATATTCTTCCTGGATCCAGCTAGATGAGATCCATCCATTATATTTACTTGTATCTTCATAGATCTCATCTAATCTTTCACAGAAGTTAAATTTAAGATAGACTGGAGCATCTGGATGGGATCCCTTATATCCAAGATCTAAAGTAAGATAACCAACCAGATGGGTTCCAAAGTCTAATATGATCGTATCTCCTTTTCTTAGTTCCTCTTCTTTGTAATCTATTCTTTGTTTAGTACGATAAGCAAAGCTATGTTTTACGATATTATTTTTATGTAGTAATTGTGGTTTTAAATTATTAGCCTTATCGATCAGTCTTTGATCATTCATTGGTTTAAAGCCTTCTATTATATGAATCATCGCCATAAATATATTCCTTCTTTCTATATTTTTAATTTTATCATACTTCATTTACAATTAGATATGTATTTTATACCAAATTTTGTGAATTCATTTCTATAATTTGAAAAACTATTGAATTAAAACCGTTTTCTTATTAGAATATTAACAAAGGAAAAAGGAGGAATATAAGATGAGTTTTCCAAAAGGTTTTAACTGGGGTGGTGCTATCGCAGCTAACCAATATGAAGGTGCTTGGTTAGAAGACGGTAAACAACCAAACGTTACAGATGTTTTAGTAGGGATCATGTCAAGAGATCCTGGTATCAAATGGAATGAAGAAACAAAGAAATATGAAATGTGCTTAAACCCTAAAAAGGCATATTTAAGTCATACTGCAGTTGATGGATATCACAGATATAAAGAAGACTTAAAGTTAATGGCTGGTATGGGATTTAACTGTTTCAGAACTTCATTTGCTTGGGGACGTATCTTCCCTAATGGGGATGAAGATCAACCAAATGAAGCTGGTTTAAAATTCTATGATGATATGTTAGATACAATGAATGAATTAGGTATGAAACCATGTATCACATTATCACACTATGAAACACCATTACATTTAATTACTGAATATGGTGGATGGTCTAATCCTAAATTAATCGGATTCTGGAAGAACTATGTAACTACTGTATTTAAACGTTATGCAGGTAAAGTAGAATTATACTTAACTTTCAATGAAGTAAACGCAATGTTTAGAATGCCTTTAGTAGCTGGTGGTGTTTTAACTATTAAAGATCCTAAAGATCCAAGTGATCCAATTGGTTCTACAACTGAACAGGATAAATGGGATGCTTATCATAATATCTTAGTTGCCAACGCTGAAACTGTTAAATTATGTCATGAATTAGATCCAAATGCTAAGATTGGATGTATGATGACTTCTTCTGCAGTTGCTACATATGCATATGACTGCAACCCTAAGAATGTAATTGCTGCTATGGAAGCACAAAGAATGAATGTATTCTATATGTCTGACCCAATGTGCTTAGGTATTATCCCTACATATTTAAAGAAAGTATGGAAAGCTGCTGGAGTTACTTGTGAATTCACAGAAGATGAATTAAAGTTAATCAAGGAAAATACTGTTGATGTATATACATTCTCTTACTATCGTTCAACTACTTATGATTTAGGTACTAACTTAAAAGTAGATACAGGTGGAACTTCTGGTAAAGAAAATCCATTCTTAGTTGATAAAGCACCTAAACCTTGGGGATGGGCAGTAGACCCAGAAGGTTTACGTTATACATGTAATATTTTAAATGATAGATATCATAAACCAATGTATATCGTAGAAAATGGTGTTGGATTAGATGAAAACTTAGATGAAAATGGTACAATCGATGATGCATTCAGAGCTCATTATATCGAAGAACATATTAAGAATGTTCATGCAGCTATTGAAGATGGTTGTGATGTTCGTGGATATTACTATTGGGGACCTATCGATGTAGTTTCAGCAGGTACTGGTGAAATGAAGAAACGTTATGGTTTCGTTTATGTAGATCGTTTCAATGATGGTCATGGTACATTAGAAAGAAAGATCAAGAAATCTTATAATAGATACAAAGAAATCATTGAATCTAATGGTGAAGTATTATTATAATCACTTATAAAGCCAACTTTAGGGTTGGCTTTTTCTTTTAGATAAAATCTCTCGAATCGAAATCAGTGAATCTCTCGAATTGGATTAAAATTATAAAAAAGGAGGTACCTAAATGATTAAAGAATTATATAAGCCAAGAATAATCGATCCTACTATCGATCAATATTTACAGACTTTTGGTGCTATTTGTATTGAAGGACCAAAATGGTGTGGTAAAACCTGGACATCATCATTTCATAGTAAAAGTGAAATATATATTTCAGATCCTGCTGGTAATTTTCAAAATAGAAGTTTAGCAAGCATTGATCCTTCTTTAGTTTTATTGGGCGATTCTCCAAGATTAATAGATGAATGGCAGGAAGTACCTGAAATATGGGATGCTATTAGATTTGAAGTAGATAAGAGTACAAATAAAGGTAGATTTATTCTTACTGAATCTGCAACTCCAAATCATAAAGGTATACTCCACAGTGGAGCAGGTAGAATCGCAAGATTAAGAATGAGACCAATGTCTTTATATGAAGCAGGAAAATCAACTGGGACGATATCTTTAAAAGATTTATGTGAAGGAAATCTATCACCTCAATTCACAGGAAAGGTTAATCTTTTCGATTTAATTGATTTCATTATTCGAGGTGGTTAGCCTAATAATCAGGATTTGCCTTTAGAGAATGCAGCTTTACTACCAAAAGAATATATTAATGCTATTATATCTGATGATATAGAACGAATTGATGGGATTAAAAGAGACAAGCATAAAATGGAATTATTATTGCGCTCTTTAGCACGTAATGAATCAACTACAGTTACAAACAAGCGTTTAAAAGATGATATAAAAGAAATAGATAACGAAGATATAGTAGTAGAAACAGTTGCAAACTATTTGGATATCTTATCCAGACTGTTTATCATAGACAATCAGAAACCCTATGCGACAAGAATACGTTCTTCAGTTAGAGTTAAGCAGGAAGAAAAAAGGCATTTAGCTGATCCCTCATTAGCTTGCGCATTATTAAACGCTAGCCCACAAATGCTACTTAATGATTTAAATACATTAGGATTCTTATTTGAAGCCTTATGTGAACGTGATTTGAAAATATATGCAGAGTCATTTGGTGGTTCACTGTACCATTATCAGGATTATAATAATCGTAAAATTGATGCTGTTATTTCTCTTCCTAATGGCCAATGGTGTGGGTTTGAGATTAAGCTTGGTGCGAATCAAATTGATGATGCTGCCGCAAATTTAATCAAAATAAGAGATGAAATTATTGCTGATCATAATGGGAATCCTCCACAAATGTTATGTGTGTTATGCGGGTTAACTAATGCAGCCTATCAGAGAAAAGATGGTGTATATGTAGTACCATTAACAGCTTTAAAAAACTAATACAAAACGAGTTAGAAAATATTCTAACCCGTCTTTATTTACATAACCTCTAATAATTCAATTTGGAAATTTAATTCTTTACCAGCCATTTCATGGTTAGCATCAAAAGTGATATTTACATCATCTTTAGCGATAACCTTTACCATAAACTGTTGTCCATAGGTATTAGTTAAATAAACCTGTTGTCCTACTTCTAGATTTTCACTACCAGGTAATTGACTGATTTCAACTTCTAGAATAGCATTAGGATCTCTTGGCCCATAAGCATCTTCTGGCATCAGATGTACATTTACTACTTGGCCTACTTCCATATTTGCTACAGCTTCATCAAATCCTTTGATCATCATACCCTGACCACAGACAAATTCTAATGGTTCACGTCCATATGAACTATCAAATACAGTACCATCATCAAATGTTCCTTTATAATGAACCCTTACCTTTTTCCCTGTATTTTTACCTTTACTACATGAACAATCATCATGATTACCACAATGACAATCATGTCCATGTTCATGATGATGATCACAGGTTGGATCCTGTGAGAATAATTCTCCCTTTAGGAATGCTTCTACTGCTTCATCAGCATTTCCTGTTGCTCCAGCACATAGCTGGATTCCGTTAGCTGCTAAAGCAGATTGTGCACCTCCACCAATTCCACCACAGATCAATACATCTACAGCATAATCAGATAATAGAATAGCTAAAGCACTATGTCCACTTCCATTAGAAGATATAATTTCACTAGAAACTACTTTATTTTCTTCTACGTTATATAGTTTAAATTGTTCAGTTCTTCCAAAATGTTGGAAGATTTCTCCATTTTCATATGTTACAGCAATTTTCATTTTGGTTCTCCTATTAAAATTAGAGCCTATTGGCTCTAATTATTCTTTAAAATCAAATTTTGTGAATACATCAGTTACTGGCATACCGAATTCAATTGATTCAATAGTAGCAGCTAATAATTCATCCATAGAAACGATTTCTAATTTTTCAAATTTCTTAGCTTCTGGTAATTCAATTGTATCAGTTACAACTACCTTTTCAGCTACAGAGTTCTGTAATCTTTCACAAGCAGGTCCTGAGAATACTGCATGTGTACATGCGATATAGATATCTTTTGCACCTTTTTCTTTTAATGCTTTAGCACCAGCAGCAATAGTACCACCTGTATCGATCATATCATCAACCATGATACAGTTTCTACCTTCTACATCTCCTAAGATACCAGTTACTTCAGCAACATTTGGTTTAGGTCTTCTCTTATCAATAACAGCTAAAGGAGCATCTAATGCATTAGCTAATTTTCTAGCTCTAACTGCACCACCGTGGTCTGGTGAAACTACTGTTAAATCAGGGATATTTAATGCCTTGAAGTAGTTGGCTAAGATTGGTAAACCTGACATATTATCAACTGGAATATTAAAGAAACCAGTGATCTGATTAGCATGGATATCAACAGTAACTACACGGTCAACACCTGCACATTGTAGTAAGTCAGCAACTAATTTAGATGAGATAGGTTGTCTTGGTTTAGCTCTTCTATCTTGTCTAGCATAACCAAAGTATGGAGTAATAAGAGTAATTTCTTTAGCAGATGATCTCTTTAAAGCATCAACACAGATCAATACTTCCATTAAGTTTTCATTTACTGGATTAGAAGTAGATTGAATAATATAAACATTTGAGTTACGTACAGATTCATTTAATTCAACTAAGATTTCACCATCAGCAAAATGATGAACTGTAGTATCTAAGATTCTAGCTTTAGATCCTAATTGACGTCTAATTTTTTCAGTTAATTCTTTACTTGATGATAATGAGATTAATTTAATTTCTTCCATAATTTTCTCCTTTTACTTCTTTAAATTTTCTCTTTTTTCTTTTAATACTTTAGCGTAATCTTCTTTATTAACTTGTCTTTCTCTAGCAATAGCAAATGTCCAGCTAGGTACATCCTTAGTAATAGTAGAACCTGCTGCTACATAAGCATCATCTTCTAATGTTACTGGAGCAACTAGGTTAGAATTACATCCAACAAATACATTGTTTCCAATAGTAGTTCTAAATTTATTCTTTCCATCATAGTTACTTGTGATTGTACCACAACCGATATTTACATTATCCCCTACAGAAGCATCTCCGATATAGCTTAAATGTGCACATTTACTTCCATTACCAAAGTCAGCATTCTTCATTTCCACAAAGTTACCAACATGTACATGTTCATGTAAGTGACAGTTATTTCTAAATCTTGCATAAGGTCCGATATCAGTATAAGATTCAACAACTGTATCTGATAATACTGAGAACTTAATTTCTACATTGTCATATACAGTTACATTTGTAAATTCACAATAAGGACCAATATGACAGTTTTCACCAATGACTGTATTTCCTTTTAAAATACATCCAGGTTCAATAATTGTATCAGCACCAATTTTAACATCTCTAGCAATATAAGTGTTATCTGGATCAATAATAGTAACACCATTGATTAAGTGTTCTCTATTGATTCTCTTTTGTAACATCTTATTAGCTTCAGCTAAATCTAATTTACTATTGATTCCACCAACTTCATTGAAATCATCAATTACATAGCTTCCAACCTTTTCACCTTGAGATCCTAAGATTTCAATTACATCAGTTAAATAATATTCATTTGCAGCATTATTATTTGTGATCTTATCTAAAGATGCAAATAATGCTTTATTGTCAAATGCATATTCACCACAGTTCATTTCTGTGATCATCTTTTCTTCTGGAGTACAATCCTTGAATTCTCTGATTCCCTGTACACCATTTTCATTACGAATAATTCTTCCATAAGCTTTAGAAGTATCACAATTAGCAGACATTAATGTAGCTTTGTTTCCAGCTTCTTCATGAGCAGCTAATAATCCATCTAAAGTTTCCTTTCTTACAAGTGGAGCATCCCCACATAATACGAAAGTAACACCTTCTTCATCCTTTAAAAGATCCTTAGCCATCATTACCGCATGACCAGTACCTAACTGTTCTGTCTGCCATACGTATTCTACTGAATCCTTTAAAATTCCTTGTACTACTTCAGCTTTATGACCTACTACAACTACGATACGATCTACCTTCATTTCTTTAAGTACATCTACTACATGGCTGATCATAGGTTTATATAAAACTTCATGTGCAACCTTTGGTAAATTAGACTTCATACGAGTTCCTTTACCAGCAGCAAGCACGATTGCCATTTTCTTCATTTCTATTCACCTCTTATTCAAAGATTCCATGGATATTCTAACAAATATCCCATTAAATGAAAATACCTTTTTGAAACTAAATACGCTTACAAAACAAAAAGATTTCTTTCACATGAAAGAAATCTAGTTTTTTTCAAAATTATTGTTTGTTAGGTTGTTTTTTATTCATTCAATAGGCGTTTAGCCTGGGTATGTACAATATTTTCTAATCTCTTTAAACGAGCGATGGTTTTATAAACTCTATAAAATCATTATAGACAGAAGGAAGACGAGTAGAAGCATATTGATTAAAATCATCATGATCCATGGCATAGCATAATAGGGATAATCCATTATCATAAATAGGAGCAGTACCAATAATTTCATTAATATGATTATTAATTAATATACCAAAGTTTCCAAAATGACGATCCTCATTGAGTATGATTGCATCAAAAACAAGCATATCAATTACCTTTTGATATTCTTCTTCCCCTAATTGGTGATAGAATTCTAATACACGCTCTATTCCTTTTTTATTTAATTCCATATCAAGAGGGATAAGATTTCTTTTCTCCTCTACAATGGTATCAATTATAACTTGTAATCCTTTCTTATTATTCTCCTCTATAGAAATGAGTAACTACTGAATAATATCTTCTATCTCTAAAATATTCCATAGCCTGATTAGCTAGCTGTTCATCCTTTGTGATTCCAAAGCAACATGATCCACTACCTGACATTAAGGCTACATCAAAGTTAAACTTTTCTAGATCATGAATTACTCTTTGAATCTGTGGAACTATTTGAATTGATACTCTCTGTAAGGTATTTTCACACTCTTTTACCATAGTATCATAATCTCCATTAATGACTGCTTCTTTTAAATTGGTTACATCTGGGTGAATTTCATTAGGGATATCTAAGGAACCAAATGATTGCTTAGTGGAAACCCCCTTTTTAGGCTTTACTAACAGGATATATTCATCTTCTATATGATTATCCATAAAGGTTAGTTTTTCTCCTATTCCTTCTACATAAGCCATTTTTTCATAGATACAGAAGGGTACATCAGCTCCAAGTTCTTTACCAATTACAGCTAACTGATCTAATGATAGATTTAAATGAAACATTGTATTCATCGCTCTTAATACAGCTGCACAATCTGTACTTCCACCTGCTAATCCTGCCTGCATAGGAATATGTTTATAGACATGCATTTGAACACCAGATGTGATAGAATATCTTTCCTTCATTAATTTTGCTGCTTTATACATAATATTATTCTCATCAGTAGGCATGATCTTAGAATCAGTAGTAATAATAATTTGATCTTCTTCTATTTTATTAATATAAATAAGATCATGCAGTTCAATAGGTGCCATTACCATTTCTAGTTCATGGTATCCATCTTCTCTTTTTCTAACTACATTTAAACCTAAATTGATTTTCGCATGTGCTCTAACTTTCATATATACTTAAATCCTTTCAAATAAATAGATCAGATCCTCTAGACTTAACTGTTCAGCTCTTAGCTTAGGGTCGATCTTTCCAAAGATTTCCTTTGGATATTTCTTTAGATTATTATTGAGTGTCTTTCTTCTTTGCTTAAAACAATCCTGTAAAAAAGAATAGAATCCCTTTAAATCAAGATCAGTATGATTCATTTCTATCTTTAAAATTGCTGAATCAACATTAGGGGCAGGAATAAAGACATTCTTACTTACTGTAAATTCATAGCTTACTTTTCCACTTACTTCCATTAAAAGCTTTAATGGACTACTTTCCTTAGGATCTGTTAATTTAGTAGCTACTTCACGCTGCATCATACATACTACACGATCAATTCTATCACTTTCCAGCATAATTTTAGTTAATAGGTCAGTAGTAATATAATAAGGCAAATTACTGACTACTACGATCTCCTGATGATCTATTGTATTCAATAGCTTCTCTAGATCTACCTTTAGAAAATCAGCATGATGAAGTTCAATTGGTAATTGTTCAAGAATAGGAATAAATCTTTCATCGATCTCATAAGCAATTACTTTACCTGCCTGTTTAGCTAAATGCTCAGTTAATGAACCTAAACCAGGTCCTATTTCTATTACACAGCTATCTTTAGTTAATTTTGCACTCTCTACAATATTTAGAATTACATTCTGATCCACTAGAAAGTTCTGTCCATATTTCTTTAAAGCTTGTAGATCATATTTTTCAAGAATACTTCTCGTATTACTTATTGTCCCAATCTTTTCCATTTAATGCCTCTTCTACTTCCTGTTTTGTGATTCCTACCATATTTAAACGTTTATATAATGTCTTTACATTTCCATATCCTAAATGGAAATAATCATAAACAAATAATCTCTTAGCACTATTTCCACTTAAATGTAAAGAAAGAAACTCAGGATAAGTGATACTTACTCTTCCCTGCTCATAGCTTGTTACATTTTCTAATGCTTTTAAAATATTGGTAGGGTCTGTTTCAGCGATCCCTACTTTATTCTTTTTAATAGCGTCCTTTTTATTCACAAAAGCCTGTTTACAATTTGGAATTTCTTTTAAGATCTTTTCTCTGATTTTCATACCTGGTACATCAGGATCAGTCATAATAATAATTCCTCTTGTTTCACTTGCTTTCTTAATTAATTCCATAGTAGCAGGTCTAACACGTGTACCATCTGTTTCGATAGTATCACAATCAAGAAAAGACTTTAATAGATTCGTATCTGTTTTTCCTTCTACTACAATAACTTCTTTAATCTTCATCTACTACTCCTGCTCCTTTTTTAGCTAATAGATCTGCTGCTTCATTGTATTCTACTCCTGTATGAGCTGCTACCTTTACAAACTTTATTTCAATATCCCTTCGGTATTTTTGAATCAATGCTGCATACATCTTAGTTCCTTCTTTATTGGTTTTCCACTTACCATCAGCCCACATTTCAATTCCTTTATAATCATAATAGATCGTAATACTCTTATAACCTTTAGAAATAGCATATTTGATTGCAGCTAAGGAACCATAGATTTCTCCTGCTACATTACGCATTTCCACAAATTCTTCTTTATTACTTCCATTACTGATTTCATGAATGATCTTACCATTATCTAATATAACAGCACCATAGCCAAATACTTTTGTTTTTTGATTATAGCTTCCATCTACATAGGCTACTAATCCTTTTACCTGAGGTACTTCACCAGTGATAAAGGCATTTGCTTCTTCTAGTGTAGGAAAGCTTTTATATTTAGCACCCTTAAAGCCATTGACCTGTTCCTTACACTGATCCCAGGTAGTATATACTCCTGGAACTTTTCCTACTTTTACTGCATAGTATTTCATAATACCTCAATCACTCCTAATACCATTTCTTTAATTCCTTCATAATCAGTAGTAGAAGGAACATGGATAAAGCCATATCTTTGTTTTGTATTATGTAAATGATAGCCTAATTCATATAGAATATGATTACAGATATAGGTACCTGCACTATAGCTGATTCTCATTTCTATATTTTTAGTCTTTAAATGTTCAATAATTCGATCTATAGGTAAAGTACTAAAATAGCCATCTAGACCATCTTTTTCAATTATTTCATGATTCTTTGTTTCTCCTAGATTACTAGGAATTCTAAAGTCATCTATATTGATTCCAATCTGTTCAATAGTATAGGTTTTACGCATAGCAGCTAACCCCATTGAAATGATCACATTATATTGTTCCAATTCATTTTCTATATAACTAAAACAGGTTGTATCAACAGGTAATACTTTTTTTGTAATTGTATAATTTAAATAGTACTCTGGTAATATTTTGACCGTTTCCTCTGTAGGATTTAATTCATCTCCATCAAAGGCTTCAAAACCAGTAATTAATATTTTCTTTTCGTTTTGTTTTAGTTCATCTAATACTTCTAATAGATTAGAATATAAGGTACAGTTATAATCACTGATATCTAGCAAATCAGGGATTCCAATAACATCAATTCCTGCTTGATTTCCAGCTAATATTCCATTTCTAGAGTCCTCTAGAATTACACATTCTTCTTTATTTAAATGATATTTTTCTACTGCCTTTAAATATCCTTCTGGATCAGGTTTAGATTTAGATACCTCATCTCCACAGATCATATGATCAAAATAGCCATCCAGATTTGCCAGATGTAAGAAACGATTCACAGTATCCTTTCTTGTTGAGGTTACAAGTACCATAGGATATTGACGTTCTTTTAAGTAATCTAATAATTCCTTTGCTCCCTTTTTGACTGGCATTCCATTTTCTTCTAAAAAGCGATTGGTTGCTTCTTCTTTTTCTTCTCTATAAAGACTAAAGAAATCAGCATTACCAGTATATTCCAATAGGATCTGTTTAGACATTTCACCAGTTACACCAATTACCTTATATAAAACATCTTCTCCATTTTTTACACCATATTTTTCAAAGATAGGAAGCCATAGATCTAAATGCATCTTTTCACTATCAATCAGTAATCCATCCATATCAAACAGAAAGGCTTTCTTATTTTCTAACATGTCTATCCCTCATTTCTTTTCAAATTATACCAAACCTTAGAATGATTATCAATTAAAAGAAAACAAGCTAAGATTTAGCTTGTTTAAACGCTTTTTTGGTTAATACAATATATAGAATGATCATCAGTGTTCCCGTTAATATCCAGCTGGCTGGATAAACCATTAGTAGTACATTGAACTGATGCCATTTCTTAAATACTGTAACTAACCATAATACTCTAAAACCTACAGAACCTAAAATAGTAACTATAGTAGGCTGTAAAGAAAATCCCATTCCTCTTAGGGCTGAAGCTGTAATTTCATAGGAGCATAGCAAGAAATGCGGTAAAATACAGACATTGAACTTGATCATAGCATAGCTGATTACCTCTGGATCAGTAGTAAATAATTGAATCACAGTATGTCTTGTTAAGTAGAAGAAACCATCTACTACCATCATTGAAATAACCGCTTCTAACATACATAATAAATGAATCTTTTTTACACGATCATATTTATTAGCTGCATAGTTTTGTCCAATAAAGGTAACTGCAGCCTGATTAAAGGCATTGCATAAAAAGTAACTTAATACTTCAAAATTTCTTTCTGCAGCATTTCCAGCTACAGCACTGCTTCCAAAAGAATTTGTACCTGATTGAATAGAGATATTAGCTATACTAAATACCATTCCCTGAATAGATGCTGGTAGTCCTGTTTTAATGATCTTGATCACTGGTTCTTTATGTATCTTTAGTTTTCTAATATTTAAATGTAGATATCCTTCTTCTTTGATCAGCATATAGATAATCATGATCGCTGATACTGCATTTGATATCGTTGTAGCCAACGCTACTCCTGCTACTGACATTTTTAGTCCAATCACAAATAGTAGATTTAATATTAGATTGACTATTCCTGCTACAATTAAACAATACATCGGTCTTTTAGTATCCCCACTGCTTCGAATAATAGCAGAACCAAAGTTAAACAATGAAATAAATGGGATCCCTAATAGATATAATCTTAAATAAACAGTAGCCAGATCGATCGTATCTGTTGGTGTACCCATTACCTTTAATAAAGGACTTGCTACCATTAATCCAATTGCTCCTATAACAAGACCACCTAGGATAGCAAATAATACAATAGTATGTACTGTATCCTGGATCTTATCCTCTCTATTTGCTCCAATATATTGAGCAATCACAACATTACCACCTACAGATAATCCTGTTAGGGCATTAATAAATAACGTTACAACTACACTGTTAGCCCCTACTGCAGCTAGGGCTGTACTACCTGCAAAACGCCCTACTACTGCTGTATCTGCAGCATTAAATAATTGTTGTAAGGTTGATGATAAAGCTAAAGGTAAAGCAAATAAAATCAATTGATCCCATAGACTACCTTCAAGCATAGAATTTCTCTTTTCCATAATTACTCCCCCTAGCTATTATTATACACAAAAGTACAAAATAAAAACATGATTTCTAAAAATAGAAATCATGCTTTGATCTCATAAATATGAATCAAGTTATTATTACTTGCAATTTCTGTTTGTTCAATAATATGATTCTGACCAATTGTATAAATATTTCCGTTTGTTTCAAACTCAATAAAATCTCGAATCAGTTCATTATTTTCTACATAACATGTCATCACTCTTGCACCACTGGATGCATTTGTCTGAACTGACCATACATATACACCATCTGCGATTTCTTTTGTATCTGCTACACCATAATCATATTGATTTACATCTTCCATTGTTTCCATATCGATTAAATGAACTCGATAAGCCCATGCATTTGTTTTATCTGTATAGGTTTCATTTACAATATAATATCCATCAAGTAATCTGAAATTATAAACATTATAATCAAAATCTAATTCATAATCATTTGTACCATCACTATAGAAGACATGAGTTTTATCAATCACTGTATAGAAGTACTGATCATCACTACTTGTTAATAACCAATAACCCTGTCCATCATTTTTATAGATAATATGCTTATAAGTAACCATTTGCCCATCTAAAATATAACAGATATCTGCTTCATTTCCTTCTTCAAATCTTAAATACCAGATACGATCTGCAGTTGGAAAGAACTTAATTGCATTTAATTGATAAGTCTGTGTACCTTCATCTATTACGTCTATATTTTCTCCATCATATTTTAAAATTTTAAATTGCATATTTTGAGCATCGAAGATATCAAAGTAATAAAAATCACTTTCTTTAGCCATATATTGAATATAATACTGATGATCACTGCAATCCAATATAATTTCTTCTTCTTCACTTTGAATATCTACTGTTTTCAGACACTTAGAATACCCTATAGACATATCTGTATCATTATTTTGTTCATTGATAAATACTTTTCCGTCATAATATCCTAAGTAATAATCATAATAACCATCTTGTTTTTCTTGATATGCATATAATAAATCAGTTTCTAAATTATTTACTATTTCAGCATAATTTGTTGTGTTTTGTGTTTCTTGATTTGTGTTTTCATTTTGAGAAGTACCACATCCAGCTAATAAAGAAATACTCATTCCAATAGCTAGTGTACTTTGAATTATCTTTTTTACCATATATAATACCCCGTACAATTATTTATTCCATTTTCTACTTGTGTTTCAGTTGCCCAATGATATCCTCTATAAGGTGAATATGTATCCTAATAATAAACCTGATTTCCTGCTGATGATGTAGAAATATAAGAATATCCACATCCGATAAAGTAATGTTTAGATCCTACATATTGTGCTACACCAAAGGTACGTTGCGTAGTACTGCTTGACCCGTCCGAATAATAATCCGGTGCATTTAGATACTGTTATTCTCATAATAATCATCATCTTCTTGTTAGAAAACAGTCCAGATTCTTTAATGGTATTTGGGATATCTATTTCATATT
>R17__coassemble_469_pt1 | contig 19042 bp, 15 predicted proteins | sample R17__metabat2_high_PE_012 | metagenome-assembled genome bin R17 | reverse complement strand
GATAAATACTATGGTGATTGTGAATATGAATTAGATCTAGAACCTTTATCTTAAAGGTTCTTTTCTTATAATAAAGTTGCATTTGAAACTAAATTGTGATATAGTTTGTTTCAAGTTGGTGATAAGATGAAAAAATTAGAAGTTAGACAAACAAAAATAATTGAATTATTGAATGATAAAGAAAAAGTAGAGGTAACCGAACTATCTACTCTGTTAAATGTATCTCAGGTTACGATCCGTAAGGATCTGGATGCTTTAGAAAGTAAAGGTCTGATCAAAAGAGAACATGGCTTTGCCACATTAAATTCAACAGATGATATGAATATTCGCTTAGCCTTCCATTATGATACAAAACAGAAGATTGCAAGATTAGCTGCTTCTACAATTAAAAATGGTGATACCGTAATGATTGAATCAGGATCATGCTGTGCCTTATTAGCTTTAGCGATTGTTGAAAGTAAAAAGGATGTCACAATTATCACAAATTCAGCCTTTATCGCAGATTATATCCGTAAAGAAACAAACCGTATTATTTTACTTGGAGGAGAATACCAGGTAGAAAGTCAGGTAGTGGTAGGTCCTATCGTTAAAAAATGTGTAGAAGCCTTTAATGTAGATAAATTCTTTATTGGAACAGATGGCTTCAGTAAAATCAGTGGCTTTACAGGCAATGATTATATGCGCTGTGAAACGGTTAGAGATATGGCTAAGCAGGCAAGAAACATTATTGTGATCACAGAATCTACAAAGTTTAATCAGCTAGGCTTAGTAAGTCTATTACCGGTAGAGGGAGTTAATGAGATCTTTACTGATGAAAATATCGATGAAGATATTGATCAGTTCTTTAAACAGAAAAACATTCTTGTTCATAAAGCAAAAGTATAAAACAGATATCATTTGATATCTGTTTTTATCTTTTCTTTCTTAATTGATGATGGTAGCTTGTATGCAGCTTACGATAAGGGGTATAGACTGAGATACTTCCTGCTTCACAATAGAATGTTCCATATCCTTCTTTATCGATCGTTACTTCCTGTCTGTCATTTCTAAGTATATCTTTGTAGATCTGATTGCGATGCTCATATCCAACATACATTGTTTTAGTTCCACTTTCTTTAATGGAACAGATCAAAGCTAAACCGTGATCCTTTTCATTGCCTTCTCTTGTAAAACCAATGATGGAAGGATCATCATAATAATCATACTCTTTACCGTAGGCATGGGTATTACGTAAGGAAATGAGCTCAAAGAGATGTCTAGTTGGTTCTACACGGTAGTTTTTAGCTTCAATTCCATAGTAATCACCATAGAATACACAGGGAATTCCTTTTTCCTGTAAAAGAATGATTCCATAGGCTATCTCCTTAAACCATGGCTCTACAAAGGAGCATAATGCCTGACCAGGCTGGGTGTCATGATTATCTACAAAGGTAACTGAATGCCATGAATCTTCTTTTGTTAAGGTATGATCAAAAAGCGTAGATAAATCATAATTCCCATTACTGTGAGAGATCTCATAGAATTTCATATGTAAAGGGACATCAAATAAACTGAATTCATGATTAGTATTCTCTAAATAGTTTAATAGCTTATCAAGATCACTGGACCAGTATTCTCCTACTGTAAATAGCTCTCTTTGGCTATAATCTCTTAGTATATAGACATAATCACGATAAAAGGGAGTACACATATGTTTGATGGCATCTAATCTTAAACCATCAAATTGAGTTAAATCATAATACCATTTCCCCCATTTGACTAGCTCCAGCCATACCTTATCTTCATTTAGATCCAGATTTACTCCCATCAGATAATCATAGTTTACATTCTCATTGTCAACTGTTTCATCCCATTTCTTTCCTTCAAATAGATAGATTCCATTACGGTGTTCCTTATCATCATAATCGATTCCACTAAAGCATGTATGATCCCAGATAAAGTCACTGTATTTTCCTTTTCTTCCAGGAAAGGTGAATTTAGTCCATGCACCTATTTCCTTCATTTCTTCTTTTATATAGGTACGATTATCATTGTAAACATTGGTAGCATTAATATTTTCAATTTCATCTGCTCCCATACGATGGTTTAACACAAGATCTACAATAACCTCCATACCCATTTCATGGAGTTCCTTGATCATCGATAAATATTCATTTTTAGTCCCATATTTAGTGGCAATACTTCCCTTCTGGAAGAATTCCCCTAAATCATATAGATCATATACACCATAGCCAACATCATTCATTCCAGCCTGTCCCTTATAGGCAGGAGGAAGCCAGCACATAGTAATTCCGTTAGAGGCTAGTTTTTTAGCTTCTGATTTGATTTTATTCCAATGGTTCCCATTACTAGGGAGATCCCATTCAAAAAACTGCATCATTGTACGATTCTTCATATTCTCACCCTGGATTTATTTTATAACTTTTCTAAGATTAATGATTTGATTTACAGACCTAGAAAAAAAGAGAGAAGAAATTCTCTCTAAAAGTAACAGTTAATTCCTGCATCTAAGAAAATCTGCTGATATTCTATTAGATCTTCAGGATAATATGCCTTCACACCATGGTAAGCATATTTTCTTTTTAATAGTTCATATTTTCTTTCTCCAAACTGATGGAAAGGTAATAATTGAACTTTTTTTGCCCCAACCTTTACAAGTAATTGTGCGATTCCTCTAGCATCTGATAAGGAGTCATTAAAATTGGGAATTACAGGAATTCTTGGTAATACCTCGATTCCATTATTTAAAGCCCAGGTTAGATTTTCGATAATCAGATCATTATAAACCTCAGTTCCATTATAATGTAATTGACGATCATATTGCTTTACATCAAATAGTAATAAGTCAAACTGTTTAGCTAATCTCTGGAATGTTTCTTTAGGAATATATCCCGTTGTTTCAATAGCAGTATGGATATTGTATTTCTTTAATTCGTTTAGTAATGCTTCTACAAAGTCTGGTTGGATCATACCTTCTCCACCAGAAATGGTAACTCCTCCATTGCTTTCTTCATAAAATGGAAGATCCTGTAAACATATGTCTACTACCTCTTCTGCTGTTTTATAGTCTCCTTCATATTCCAATGCTTCATTAGGACAGCTATGTACACAGCTTAGACATCCAATACATTTACTTTCATTGATATGGATCGTACCATCCTTTAATTCTATAGCTCCCTTTGGACAGGTATGGATACATGTCTGACATTGGGTACATTTCTTTTCATCGTGTAAGATCTGTACCTGTTCTTCCTGACTTTCAGGATTGGCACACCATTTACATCTTAAAGGACATCCCTTTAAAAAGACTGTTGTTCTTACTCCTGGCCCATCATGAATACTAAATTTCTGTATATTAAATGTTATTCCTCTCATCTTGATCACCCATCATTATTCTAACATAGAGAAATCGAAAAGTAAACAAAAAGTTTCAAATGAAATATTATAAAGTTTTTTATGAAATAATTATTGACATACTGTTTCTATGTGATATAATGAAATCAAGAAAAGTTTCAAATGAAACTAAGGAGGACTAAGAATGGAAAATAAAGCTCATTTTGGTGAACTGACACCTAGAATGAAAAAGTTCAGAGAAGATGTATTAAATCAAAAACCATATATCGATGCCCAGCGTGCGGTGATTGCTACTGAATCTTATAAAAGAAATTTAGCTCAGCCAGTAGTAATGAAAAGAGCATTGATGTTAAAGGATATTCTAGAAAATATGGATATCTATATTGAAGATGAAACTTTAATTGTTGGAAATCAGGCTAAATCAGCTAAAGCTGCCCCAATCTTTCCAGAATATACATTAGAATTCGTAATGAATGAATTAGATCTATTTGAAAAAAGAGATGGGGATGTCTTCTATATTACAGAAGAAACAAAACAGCAGATCAGAGAGATTGCTCCTTTCTGGGAAAACAATAACCTAAGAAGCAAGGGTGGAGCCTTACTGCCAAAGGAAATGGATGTCTACATGGAAACAGGATTCTTTGGAATGGAAGGTAAGCTGAATGCTGGGGATGCACACTTAGCTGTAGACTATGCTCAGGTATTAGAAAAAGGATTAAAGGGATATAAGGAAAGAGTAGAAGGAATCAAGGCTACTTTAAATCTAGCAAGTGTAGAAGATATTAAGAAATATCATTTCTATAATGCAATTCTAATCGTTATTGATGCAGTTAAAACTTTTGCTGATCGTTTTGCTTCATTAGCAAATCAGAAAGCAAGAGAAGAAGAAAACTCACAAAGAAAAGCAGAATTACTGGAAATTGCTGAAATCTGTTCAAGAGTTCCTTATGAAAAGGCAACAAGCTTTAAGGAAGCAATCCAGTCTGTATGGTTTATTCAATTGATTTTACAGATTGAATCAAATGGACACTCATTATCCTATGGACGTTTTGACCAATATATGTATCCTTATTTAGCTAAAGATCTTGAAGAAGGAAATATCAGTGAAGATGAAGTAGTTGAATTATTAACTAACCTTTGGATCAAAACATTAACAATTAATAAAGTAAGATCACAATCTCATACCTTATCATCAGCTGGTAGTCCAATGTATCAGAATGTTACTATTGCTGGACAGACTACTGATCATAAAGATGCAGTTAATAAATTATCTTGGTTAGTCTTAAAATCAGTTGCTCAATCAAGATTAACTCAGCCAAACTTAACTGTAAGATATCATAGAAACCTGGATCCAGCTTTCTTTGATGAATGTATTGAAGTTATGAAGCTTGGTACTGGTATGCCAGCCTTCAATAATGATGAGGTTATTATTCCTTCCTTTATGGAAAAGGGAGTTAAAGAAGAGGATGCTTATAACTATTCAGCTATTGGATGTGTAGAAACAGCAGTTCCTGGTAAATGGGGATATAGATGTACAGGTATGTCTTATATTAACTTCCCAAGAGTATTATTAATGGCTATGAATAATGGAATTGACCAGACTTCAGGTAAGAGATTTACTGAAGATCATGGAAACTTCAAGGATTTTGAAACCTATGATGATTTATTTAAAGCATGGGATGCTTGTGTAAGAGAATTAACTAAAGCAAGCTGTATCGTAGAAAATGCAATCGATATGGCCTTAGAAGCAGAAGTTCCTGATATCCTATGCTCTGCTTTAACACAGGATTGTATCGGTAGAGGAAAAACAATCAAGGAAGGTGGAGCAATCTATGACTTTATCTCAGGTTTACAGGTAGGTATTGCAGATATGGCAGATAGCTTAGCTGCTATTAAAAAGCTTGTATATGATGAAAAGAAGATCACAAGAGAAGAATTAATGGATGCTTTAAAGAATGACTTTGAAGGAGAAGAAGGACAAAAGATCCAGAAGATGTTAATTAATGAAGCACCTAAATACGGTAATGATAACGATTATGTAGATCAATTGGTAGTAGATGCCTACTGGTCTTATATTGATGAAATGAAGAAATATCCTAATACAAGATATGGTAGAGGACCAATCGGTGGAATCCGTTATGCAGGTACTTCATCGATCTCAGCAAATGTTGGACAGGGTATGGGAACTATGACTACTCCAAATGGTAGAAAAGCAAAGAGCCCACTGGCTGAAGGATGTTCTCCAGCTCATGCAATGGATAAAAATGGACCAACAGCAGTATTTAAATCAGTTTCTAAGCTGCCAACTCATGAAATCACAGGTGGGGTATTATTAAATCAGAAGGTTACTCCAGCCATGTTATCAACAAAGGAAAATGTAATGAAGCTAGAAATGATCATTAAGACCTTCTTCAATAGACTTGAAGGATATCATGTACAGTATAACGTAGTAGATCGTGAAACATTATTAGATGCACAGATTCATCCTGAAGCACATAAGGATTTAATTGTAAGAGTAGCTGGTTACTCAGCCTTCTTCAATGTATTATCAAAAGCAACACAGGACGATATTATTGAAAGAACAGAACAGACATTATAAAAAGGAGTAAAGAAAAATGGAATTTATTATTGATACAGTTAATTTAGATGAAATTAGAGATGCAGTTGATCATATGCCAATTACTGGTGTAACAAGTAACCCAAGTATTGTGAAAGCTACTAGTCCTAAGGATTTCTTTGGACATATGAGAGAAGTAAGAAGTATTATTGGTATGGAAAGAAGCTTACATATTCAGGTAATTTCAAAGGATGCTGATACAATTGTAAAGGAAGCACATCGAATCGTTGAAGAAGTAGACAAGAATGTTTATATTAAGGTACCAGTATCTTATGAAGGAATCAAAGCTATTAAAATCTTAAAAGCTGAAGGATTTAATATTACTGCTACAGCAGTATATGATTTAATGCAGGCATATATGGCATTAGCTGCAGGAGCTGACTTTATTGCTCCATATGTAAACCGTATTGGTAATTTAGGTGCTGATCCATATTATCTGATTTCTAATTTACAGGCAAGAATTGAAAAGGATGGTTATAATTGTAAGATCCTGGCAGCCTCATTTAAAGGTGTTCAACAGGTACGTGATTCATTTAATGCAGGAGCAGAAACTGTTACTGCACCAGTAGCAGTATTAAAACAGATCTTTGCTAATCCAAGTATTAATAAAGCAGTAGATGATTTTAATGCTGACTGGTATAAGGTATATGGAGAAGGAACAGGAATCTGTGATTTATAAGATATAGGAATCTCACTTTAGTGAGGTTCCTTTTTGTTTAGTAGAATATTAGTAGCTTATTTATTCATAAAGTATCTTATGTATATGTATATTAATATCTAAACTTCATAAATAGTATACCAATAGTAACTTTTATATATCAAAACCTTTTTTTTATTATGTTATACTACTTGTAAAGAAACCGGTTTCCTATTATAATAAAGGAGAAGAAAATAATGAAAAAGAATTTATTAATTGCTATTTTAAGCATAAGTATGTTGTTTGCCAATTTACCAATCAATGTTTTGGCAAAAAATAATGGGAATAAAAGTCAAAATCAAATACCAAACATATCACAACTAGATGATTATGTAATTGATGGTTCAGGAACAAGAGAAGACCCTTATATTATTGATGATGCTTGTCCTTATAAAGAAATTATGGATAATAATGTTAATCAAATCTTCAATAGTCTAAATGGAGAGATAATTTCTTCAAAGTTTGTCGCATATAGTAGTATAAAAGCTATTTCAATGAAAACAACAAGAACCAAAAACTATCAATTAGTATATATGGCTGATTTTGGAGGTGCCCTAAGTAAAAAAATTGGTAATTATGCTAAGGGTGGATATTGGTTATGCACAGGAAATTATCCAAGTGTGGTTTCAGATAATGTATGTTGGATTCAAAAGATAGCTTACGTTAGTAATGCATCTGTAAAAAAATTAGCTGCTGCAAAGAATAATGGTACATTATGGAATATCATTAAAACAAATGTATATGATAAAGGTAAATATGGAGCTGCATTAGAAACTGCAATTATAGCTGATGCTAAAAAAATTGGATGGGCTGCAAGTAAAAAAATAGCAGGTTGTACTATTTCGGAAATTGCAAAAGCTGCATCTTTTCTGTTTTGGTTTTATTATGGTACTCAAGTAATTGCTAGTTTGCTTAATTACTATACCTATTCAACATTAAATAGTTGGGGAAATGCTGGTTATGGAGCATTGAATATTATCTATTCTATATCATATCAAGGCTCATGGTATTCTACATATACTGAAACTACATGGACAACATACCCTACAGTATATGGACCAGAAGAATATTATGGTACAGGATACTTTTCACCTTATGCTTAATAGTAGTAATGAAAGTAAAAGGAGATATTTATGAATCAAAAAGAAAAAAGAACGATCTTGATCTTTGATTTATTCGCTGGTGGATATTTACTGATGAATACATATGATCTATTTCGTTTTGTTGAACAGCCAACTCATATTGCTGTATTTAATTTAATTGTGGATATTGCTTTACTGTCTATATTCTATAAAGCAAAATACTATAAAGAAAAATTAGGACTGCTTGCAATGGTGATCAGTGGATTAATTGGAATTGAAGCTTTATTTACTTTACTAAGATAATAAAAACCGGGGATGATTGAAAATCCTCGGTTATTTTCTCGTCAATTGACAAGAATGACAAGAATGAATATAATGGAGTTGAAGAGGTGAGAAATATGGATAGAATGGAAGGCGAAAAAATAGAATTCAAAGAAAGGTATACAGAAGATTTTAAGAAGGAAGTAGTTGCTTTTGCTAATTCTTTTGGTGGAAAGATCTATGTTGGAGTAAGTGATCAGGGAAAGATCACTGGTATTGAAAACTATGATGATACCCTTTTGCAGATTTCAAATATGATCCGAGATTCGATTAAACCAGATGTTACAATGTTTGTAAGATACCAGGAAAAAATAATAGAAGAAAAAAGAATATTAGAAATTGAAATACAGAGGGGTACAAACAGACCCTACTATATTTCTAAAAAAGGAATAACTCCTTCAGGAGTTTATGTTAGACAGGGTGCATCAAGTGTTCCTGCAACGGATACAATGATTCGAATGATGATCAAAGAAGATGATAATAGTGTTTTTGAAAGTATGAGATGCTTAAAACAGGAATTATCCTTTGAAGTCTTAAAAAAGGAATGGATAGATAGTTCCATAGATTTTAATAACCAGAGTATAAGAAACTTTAAAATAATCAATCAGGAACAGTTATATACAAATCTAGGATATTTAGTATCAGATCAATGTCCATTTGAAATTAAAATATTAAGATATTCTTCTAATGATCATAGACAGATTCAAGATAGACAGATATTTGGTGGATCTATTTTTCAATCTATGCATCAGACTTATCATTATTTAGAAGGAATCAATCAGTTGTCTTCTACTTTTGATGGAATCAAAAGAATAGACCATTATAATTACCCAATTCAGGCAATTAGAGAAGCCCTCTTAAACTGTATTGTACATCGAGATTATTCAATGGAGGGATCGATCCAGATTACTGTTTTTGAAGATAAAATTGAATTTACATCCTTAGGTGGATTAGTAGAAGGGATGAGTGTAAATGATATTATGGTAGGAATCTCTGTATGTAGGAATGAAAATCTAGCTAAACTATTTTATAGAATGAATCTGATTGAAGGTTTTGGTATAGGGCTGCAAAAGATTTTTGAATGCTATCAGGGTGAAAAAACACCATTAATTGAAATTACCGATCATGTTTTTAAAATCACGCTTTATAATATTAATTATGAAAAAAATAAAGAGATCGTCTATTATACACAGAATATAGTATGTGATGGAAGTACAGAATATAATGTAGTATCAAAATATCTGGGAGAACACTATACGATTACAAGAAGTGATATTGAAGAGCTTCTACATACCTCTCAGGCTACAAGTAACCGTATCTTAAGAAAACTATTGGAGGATGATAGAATCATCAAAATAGGGCAGGGAAAGAATACGAAATATATTAAGAAAAACCGAGAATCTTAATGATCCTCGGCTATTTTTTTACTAGGAGATCGTACAATAAATGGTGCAGACAGTACCTTCATAGAAATAAATATCTAGATTACCCTGATTTGTATATACATCAAGGTTTTCACAGCTTTCTGAGATATTTGCTCCTGTAATTGCGTTCACTTCTTCAATAGTTGAACCAATCATAATTCCACTTACTCCAATATTATAAGCAGAATCATGATCTGCAATGATCTGTACTTTATAGATTCCATTCTGTAAATCTTCTACATCTTCAAAATCCCCAGATGCACCAGCTAAAGAAAGATTGATTTCTTCATCATTAGAGAAGTAATTAGTATCTTCTGCACGGTTCCATTCATCCTTTTCTAAAGCTTGGCATAATGCATCATCACTAGCAAAGGCATAGGTTTCACCGTTATAATATAATTCTAATTCAAGATCATCATTTGTGATTGAAGCATATCCACTTTCCCCTGCAGGTGTTTCTTCTGCTTCAATAGCATTATCGATCACATCTTGAGGAATCGTGATATCTTCTTCCTTTACAGTATCAAAATCAGTAGCCAGATCTAATGCCATTGTGATTTTTACTGCTATCTCACCAACATTATAGGTAATAGTAGTTTCTCCCATATGAATAGAAGTTAAAATACAATCCTGATCAAAGTAATAGTTAACTACTAATCCTTCCATACTTTCAGCATCTACATTTCCAACCAGGTTATCAAAAGTTGCATTCTTTTCAAGGTAATCAGCTAATGCCATTGATACTGTATAGCCATCATCAGTTTTTACTAAAGTAGCATTTTCAAAATCTTCAGCATTTAGCTTATAGTTTTCTGCCATAGCAAGGGCATCAGTATTTAATTTTGAAACATACCATTGATCTTCATCATCAGTAATAGTATACATATTTTCTTCATTAAAATATGTAGCAGACATAGATTGCATTTCCATACCATATACAGTTACAGCATATGTTGTTTCCATATATCCTATACTTCCAATCTGCATAGAATTAACAGTAACCTTCATAGGCATTTCATTTCCTTCACCATAAGAGGTATTTGTTAGAACCTCTAAATGCATTTTAGCGTTATCACTCATCTTATTTACATAAGCTTCAACCACTTCCTTGGCAGTCGTATATTCTTCTGTTTTCTTACTGCTGCATCCAGTAAGCATTGTAATTGTCATAGCTATAGCTATAAATAATTTCATTAATTTTTTCATGTTTCCTCCAGTTTAATTAAAAGGTCTCATATAGAGACCTTATATACTTAAGAAATATGGCAGTCAATTGTGCAGACAATACCATCATAGAAATAGATATCTAAGCTTCCGCTGCTTGTGAAAACTTCTAAGTTTTCGCAGTTTTCTGAAACTTCTGCACCAGTGATTGTATTTACATCTTCAATTAACATACCAATAGTAATACCACTTACCCCAATATCATAAATTGTATCATAGTTAGCAGTAATACTAATATTATAGATACCATCTTTGATATCTTCAAGATCTTCAATATCATTAGAGATACCTGATAAATTGATTGTAATATCATCATTTGAATAAACATTCATATCTTCTGAAGCATCCCATCCAGTTTCTGTTAAAGCAGCACAGAATGAATCATCTTCAGCAAATGCATATGTTTCATCATTATAGTTGATTGTTAATTCAAGATCATCATTTTCATATGTTTCATATGTACTAGTATCAATATCAATATCTTCTTCAGCTATTGCACTATCAATTACTTCCTGAGGAATAGCAACACCTTCATCCTTTACTTCTCCAAAAGTAACTGTAGCTTCTAGATCCATTACCATAGTGATTGCAATACCATCAACTGTATAAGTAATAGTTGATTTTTCCATTTCCATACCAGTTAATGTAGCATCTGAATCAAAATAGTAATTAACAACTAATCCATCCATTGCATCAAGATCTACTTCACCTAATGCTTCATCAATAGTAGCATTAGTAGCTAAATAATCAGCAAGATCTAAAGCAACTGTATAACCATCATCTGTTTTAGTTAATGTAGCATTTTCAAAGTTATCTGCAGTTAAGATATAGCTTTCACCTTGAGCAATTGTATCTGCATCTAATTCAGCAACATACCATTGTTCATCATCTTCTGAACATAAATACATCTTTTCTTCATTATAATAAATATCAGTTGTTGTATTTAATTCCATTCCAAATAAAGTAACACCATATGTGATTTCCATATAGCCATTAGAACCAAGCTGATTAGTAAGAATTTCAATGGTCATAGGCATTGAATAAGCATCATCACCTTCACCATAAGTAGTTTCTACATTCATAGATAAGTTCATTGAAGCATTATCGTTCATCTTACTTGCATAAGCTTCAACCAATTCTTTAGCTGATGTATATTCCTTTTCCTTAGAACCACATCCAGCTAGCATTGATAGAGTCATAGCTAAAGCTACAACCATTTTCATTAATTTTTTCATATTTTTTTCCTTTCCTTTATAAGATTCTATTAGTCTAGATCTTCACCATTAGACTTAATAGCCTTTTGATACCAATAGAAGGAATCCTTAGGTGTTCTCTTGAATGTACCCTTACCTAGGTTATCAGCATCTACATATACTTCACCATAACGTTTAGCCATTTCACCTTCACCATTAGATACAATATCGATACATCCCCAATATAAGTATCCCATTAAATCAATACCATCAATTGTAACAGCATCCTTCATAGATTGAATATTAGCCTTTAAGTAATCCATACGATAAGTATCATGTACAGTACCATCTTCAAAGGCATCATTCCATCCAATACCATTTTCTACACACCATAATGGACAGTGATATCTATTATTGAAGGTATTTAAAGCAATACGTAAGCACTGAGGGTCAGTAGCCCATCCCCATGCATTAGCTTTTAGATAAGGGTTAGCAACCATACCAAACTTCATACCATTTCCACCACCAGCAGTAGTACCTTCAGTATGATATGTAACTACATGGCTTCCATAACAAGAGAATGATAAGAAATCATTTGTATACTTAGCAATAATATCTAAATCACCATCTTTTGCAGGTAATACGATTCCTTTACGATCATATTCAGCTAATTTATAAACTGAGTATTTACCAGTCATCTGTACATCAGCAAAGAATAATGTACTATCTTCCATCTGTTTAGCTAAAAGCTGATCTTCAGGATCTGGTGTTAAACCATAAGTAGGACCATAAGCTAACATCATACCAACCTGGATATCAGGATATCCTTCCTTAGCTGCTTTTACAGTTAAAGAGTTAGCTAAGAACTGATTGAAGGCTGCAGAAGCAATAGCCTGATCAGTAGCGTGAATTAAACCACCAGCTACATATGGAGCTGCTTCAATTAAGTTGATTTCGTTAAATGTTAAGTAATACTTACATAAACCTTTTAAAGCTTCAAACATTGTAGTTGCATACTTAACAAATAGGTTTACTAATTTACGATCTTCCCATCCATTGCATTCCTGAGCAAAGATCAATGGTGTTTCATAGTGATGTAAAGTAATTAATGGTTCAATTCCATATTTCTTACATTCTTTACATACATTAATATAATAGTTTAAACCACCTTCATTTGGTGTATCACTATATGGATCTGGATAAACTCTAGACCATTTAGTAGAGAAACGATAACTTTTAAATCCCATTTCAGCCATTAATTTAATATCATCCTTATAGAAATGATATCCATCTGAAGCAATATGGCTAGGATAATAGTATTTTGGATCATCTACATAAGTAGGAATAGCCCCTTCTGGTAAGTGTCTTTCCTGTGAACCAAAGCATAGTGGAGTAGTACCAATAGTACCATCTTCCATTTTCCATGTTACCTGTCTTCTAACTGTATGAGAACCATTTGTCATGATATCTCCAGTAGCTAAAGCAGCACCATCTGCAAATGGGTAACCTTCATACTGGTTAGCAGCAGTAGCACCACCCCATAAAAAATCTTTTTTAAATCCCATAATTATATTCTCCTTTGCTTTAATATATTTATTGTAACAGATTCCAATCTAAAAGAAAACTAGACATGTAAAATAAATCTAGCAACTTATATAATTTGTGTGTAGAATAGCTATTATAGAAATGGGGGAAAGATATGTTTAATCGTTTTAAAGAAGTATTTAAAGAGGATTCCTATTATAAGGTATTTTTTATTTCCTTAATTATTACAGGATTAGGATATGGTCTATATAAAGGAATTATTGATAACTATTTAGCTGAGATCGTTGGTATGGGAGAATTAGATCGAGGGGTTATGGAATTCTTTAGAGAATTACCTGGTTTAATGTTAGTCTTTATTTTAGCTGCTCTATATACCTTTTCAGCAGAAAAGATCTATAAGCTGGGAGCTGTGATCATGTTAGTAGGAATGGGGATGCTTTCTATTGTATCACCTACTAAATTATTAGTTACCTTGGCAATCTGTATTTATTCATTAGGGGAACATATTCAATTAGGAATGAAGAATACCTTAACCTTAACCTATGCTAAGGAAAATCAGGGAGGAACAGCTTTAGGGCATCAATCAGCAATCTATCAGATTGGAACCTTAGCTGGTTATTTAGTTATTATTTTTGTTTTTAGTCAGTTTAGTGATAAGCCTTATAAACTGTTCTTTATGATTGCAGCTTTATTTATGGCTATTTCTATGTATTATGGTTTTAAAATCAAAGGAAACTCACAAACAGATAAAACCAAGAGCAGATTTTATTTTAGAAAGAAATTCAGTAAATATTATATGTTAGAGATCTTCTATGGAGCTAGAAAACAGGTGTTTTTTACCTTTGGTCCATATGTATTGATTTTATTCTATGGAGCGAATGCTTCTGTTATTTCTACTTTATTTGCTGTTTCAGCAATTTCTTGTTACTTCCTGGCTCCACTTGTAGGAAAGATCATTGATAAGCTGGGTTATAAGATCGTGATGATCTCTGATACTTTGATTTTAGTTATTGTATGTTTCTTCTATGGCTTTGCACATCATATATTCCCTATGCATATTGCTTTTTATGTATGCTGTGTAAATTATGTTTTGGATTCTATTATTTCTTTAGCTTCTATGGCCAGCAATGTTTATGTACAGGATATTTCTGATAGTAATGAAGAAATGCGTGCTACTATTTCTACAGGAATCTCTGTTAATCATCTGATCACTATTTTAATTGCTTTATTTGGAGGATGGATCTGGCAGACTTTAGGAATTGAAACCTTATTTATTTGTTCAGCTGTATTAGGATTATGTAATAGTGCATATGCAGCAACTGTTAAAACTGGCAAACAGCTAAGAGGGGAAAACTAATTTATGTTTTTATTTTTTCAAAAGAAATATCCGATTTTATCCTTTTCTTTTGTATTGGGTGGGTCCTTTGCCCCTATAACCTATCTATTTGATACTCATGGTACAGCTATTGAAAATAAGAAATATCATAAGGTCTATTTAAAAGAGATCATGGAACTGATCAATAAATATGAAATAGAAAAGTGGGATGGATTTAATCAATATGATCCTGATGTATTAGATGGGACAAGCTTTAGTTTAAAAATAAAATATAGAGATGGAAGAGTAATCTATGCAAGAGGAGAAAATAGCTTTCCTGAACATTATCATGATTTCTATAATGAATTTAATTTACTGATCAATATAATCGAAAAGAGGATATAAAAAAGATGGCAGGTTATGTGATACATATAGCTGTAGGATTAGAATATTTAAGAAAGCATTCTGTTAACCTTGATGCAAAGGAATTTATAGAGGGAGTGATCTATCCTGATAGTGTGAAGGATAAATCTCTTACCCATTATGGGATAGTTTCTTCTAAGCCTGATTTAGCTATGTTTTTAATGGAACATCCCTTAGTTACTTCATTTGATTACGGTTATTTTGAACATCTGCTTACTGATTATTTATTTTATAATCATTATATAGATACCTTTTCTAAAAATATCTATCATGATTATGATCTGCTCAATAAAGATCTGATGAATCGATATCATGTGGAATTACCAGAAAAAGTAAAGGATAAGGTATTCTTTAGTGATGAAGGAGATCTAACAATTTTAAATTATGATCTAATATGTAGGATGATCGATGAAATATCTGATCTTGATTTAGATAAGACAGCTGAGGATATATTGACCAACTTAGATCAGTGGAGAACCTTTAGAGAACTCAAAAGGATATAAATTACACTTCTTCTAACAATAAAAAATACGCAGAGAATCTTCTGCGTATTTATTCTATTATTAGTCTAAATCTGCTCCATTAGATTTACATACCTTCTGATACCAGAAGAATGAATCTTTTCTAGATCTTGCAAGTGTACCTGTACCATCATCATATTTATCTACATAGATAAATCCATAACGTTTTCTCATTTCACCAGTACCTGCAGAAACAAGGTCGATACATCCCCAAGGAGTATATCCCATTAAGTCTACATCATCTAATTCAACTGCTTTGATCATTTCTTCAATATGAGCCTTTAGATAATCAATTCTATATGGATCATGGATTGAACCATCTTCTTCAACTGTATCATAAGCACCCATACCATTTTCTACGATCATAAGTGGAACCTGATAACGATCATAGAATTCATTTAAGACATTTCTTAAACCAACAGGGTCAATTGTCCATCCCCAGTCAGTCTGTTTTAAGTATGGATTCTTACCACCTAAAATAACATTTCCTTCAGCTTCTTCATGCTTCTGGAATGTTTCAGCTGATGAGAAATAATAAGAGAAACCAATATAATCTACCTTACCAGCAGCTAATGTTTCTACGTCTCCTTCTTCCATAACTGGACCTTCAACTCCTAAACGATTCCATACTGCAGTACATGTATTAGTATAGCGTCCTCTTACATGAACATCTCCATAATAGTAAGTAGTTAACATTTTTTCTCTCTTAGCTACCATATCTTCTGGATTACATGTTAAAGGATAAGCTTCTAAAGCAATCAACATACATCCAATCATAAAGTCAGGATTGATCTTATGACCAGCAATTACAGCTTTAGCAGATGCTACTAGCATATGATGGCTAGCCTGAATAATTGTTTTTTCTTTATCTTCTCCTTCTTCATAAACAATACCACATTGATGATATGGATTACGATTAATATAAGCCTTATAAGGATCATTTTCGTCTTTAGCAAGTAGCATAGAAGCATTGATTTCATTAAATGTCATCCAGTATTTTACTTTATCCTTATATCTAGTAAATACAGTAATAGCATATCTTTCAAAGAAATCTACTAATTTTCTGTTTCTCCATGAACCATATTCCTTTACTAATGCTAATGGTGTTTCATAGTGAGAAATAGTAACAACTGGTTCAATACCATATTTGATCAATTCATCAAATACATCATCATAGAATTTTAAACCTTCTTCATTTGGTGTTTCTTCATCCCCTCTAGGATAAATACGTGTCCAGGCAATAGACATTCTAAAGCATTTAAATCCCATTTCAGCAAATAATGCGATATCTTCTTTATAATGATGATAGAAGTCTGTAGCTTCATGACTAGGATATAAAGCACCTTCCATAATATAAGGATCGATCTGACGTTTAACGTGTAGACTTCCTCCTCTTTCTACATCGGCAATACTTAAACCTTTTCCACCTTCTAAGTATGCACCTTCATACTGGTTAGCAGCTGTAGCTCCACCCCATAAAAAATCTTTTCTTAATTTCATTGTTTATACGTCCTCCTGTTCAAATTATAACAAGCTCTTTTTGACTTGAAAAGTGATTTTAAGAAGATGAAAATGATATTTACATCAATTTATAGGTCTAAAACAATATTTTTGAATTATGGTTCATAAAAATAAATGGAAGTGTTTTGATTGCATTGAAAAAAAAACAATATTTTAGTGGAAACGCTTTGACAATAGAAATGAAATCGGTATAATAAATCTTATGAAAGGGAGGAGTAACACTCATGAAAAAACTTATTTTAAAAGCAGCAAAGATGATGGTTGCTATGGCTATGGTTTTCTCTATGATGACAATGAGAACTAAAGCAGCAGGCAATGCAACTGTTCAACTTTATGCTGAAGTAACTGACGCTGGTGAAGTAGTAAGCAAAGCAGTTATTACTTACGACAGCAATGTAAAATTTGACGCTGATCAATTATCAGTTGATGACTTCACTGTTCATGCAAAAGCAAGTACAGCTGAAATCTGCGAACAAGGTGGTACATCATCATATGGTGACTATAATATTGATCGTACAATTGTTAAGGTAGAAACTAGCGCAAACACAATTACATTATATTTCTTAGAATCTGAAGGTGCAACACTAGCATATTTAGCTTCTGGAAGAAACTATCCTGCTGATTTAACTTATACTGTAACAAGTAATGCATTACAGACTTATTCAGCTGATATGAGAGATTTAGGTGAACAAGAATATGCATATACAGTAAATGAAGACATTATTGATCCTGAAACAGCAAATTTTGAATCAGTAATCGTTGAAGATGGAATCAACTATCAATATCATGAAGGTACTAACGATACATTAATCGTATGGTTCCATGGAAATGGTGAAGGTGATTACTTATCATCAAATAATAACGTAGCTCAAATGTTAGCTAACCGTGGTACTGTTGCTTGGGCAAGTGATGAAGCTCAAGATGTATTTGGTGATGCTACAGTTATGGCATTCCAAGCTCCTGATATGTGGTATGTAGCTCAAAGAGATAATTTATTACAAGAAGCTGCAGACGAAATTACAGCAGTAGCTAAGGAACAAGGTATTAAACATATCTTAGTTTCTGGATGTTCAGCTGGTGGTTTCATGACTGTCAGAATGATTATTGCTTATCCTGATTTATTTGATGTAGCTATGATCAACTGTCCTGCAATTGATATCGCAGATTTACGTGGTGGTATCGAAGGTGCAACTCCAACTGATGAAGAACTTGCTTCTATTAAGAATTCTAAGACTGCAATTTGGCTAGTTCAAGGTGAAACTGACTCTTCAGTAAACCCAGAATGGTGCTCAAAGAGAATCTTTAATGTTTTAACTGAAGGTGAAGAATTAATCACAACTACACATGAAGGTACTGCAGGTATCGCATCTGGTTTCACAACATATGAAACTCAAGATGGTAAGTATAAATTATCTTTATATGAAACTGTAGACCAAGCTGAAATCACTGGTACTTTAGGTGATACTCGTATGGGTGGTAAATTAGTATTTGCTGAAGATTATAATCAAGATGGTGAATTAGAAGAAGTTAAATATTCAGATCACTGGTCATGGATCTATACATTAAGAAACAACCCAGCAGATGCTGAAGGTGTTAATATCTGGAATTGGGCTCAAGCACAGATTGAAAACAGCTTTGAATTAGAAGGAACTCAAACTCAGGTAGTGATCGAAGGTGAAGATTGGGGACCATCAGTAAGCAAAGTAATTATCCAATTATCAGGATCAATCAATGCAGCTGATATCGATGCAGATTCATTTGCAGTAGTTGAAACTAAAGAAGCAACTAACTGGGGAACAGGTGGA
>R17__coassemble_466_pt1 | contig 19153 bp, 19 predicted proteins | sample R17__metabat2_high_PE_012 | metagenome-assembled genome bin R17 | reverse complement strand
GCAACTGACTTGTAATCAGTAGGTTGAGGGTTCAAGTCCTTTAGCCGGCACCATGTAGTGACCCGTTAGCTCAGTCGGTAGAGCATCTGACTTTTAATCAGAGGGTCAGGCGTTCAAGTCGCCTACGGGTCACCATTTTACTCATGCGGGTATGGTGGAATTGGCAGACACGCCAGACTTAGAATCTGGTGGTAACTCCGTGCAGGTTCAAGTCCTGTTACCCGCACCATTTTTTACTTTTTTCTTTTTAAGGGATCATTCAGATCCCTTTTTTCATACAAAAAACTCATAGTTTAAACCATGAGTTTTCCGAATATTCTATAAATTGGAACATATTGTAAAAGTAATCCCCCAACGATAAATGAAGCAAGGTTTAAAATCAGGGATAATAGATAAGGATTCTTATAATCAAGATATTTGGCAAACATCTTCCCTTCTATATAGAAAATCAATCCTTCCATAATCACTAAAACAGAAAGCATACTATTCAAGCCATATGCTTCAGTCTGTGTCATAATTGTACTTAGTAAAGGATTTGTGATACAGTTGATTCCTAGAATCATTAAAAGATCATATTTATTTCTTACTCCCATGATCAGGGCAGTAATTTCTTCTACTATAATTGTATAGGCTAGACAGCAAAGAAGCCATACTAAAAAAGTTATACTCATTTTATTTACCTCTCTTTTTCTTTTCCACTAATTTTACGATCACATATCCAATAAGCACAAGAGGTATCGTATAAATCAGAACCTGAATTAATGTCACAACTGTTGTAACTCCACTAGGAGCCCATGCATCTAAAAATATCATTTTATTCTCCTTTATTTATAATTTTAAGCAAACAAATCACACTAAATATTGTCAATACACTTATAATGATCATATTGATCATTGTAGAATGAATACGAAAAATAAACATCGGTAATGTTCCTAGAAATAATCCTATAGTTGTAAAGCCAAAGGCAATACCTGGATAATGAGGTAAAGCAGAAACATTGATTGCTAAGGTAATGGCCATAGTCATACTAAATAACATAATTCCTATCAATGATAAATACATCATATGATCACCAAATAGTAAAAATGGTAATGCTCCAATTGTAGAAAGAATAACTGTCTTTTTCATTCCTATATGATCGATCAAGATCCCTCCTGTTGCTTTTCCTATTCCCATAAAGCAGTATAGCAGGATCGTTTGAAACAAGGTCTGATTCCATGAGGTAGGGATCCCATAGCCCATAAAAGATCTAATCGCAACTACAGTAGTAGAAAAAACAAGGATCACCTTTACAGAGAGTTTAGTAGAAGCATACTGGTATAAAGCCAAATACTCCTCACCATTATCCTTATCTTTTCTTAGATAGCCTACAGGTAATAACATCATAAAATTAAGCATTAATAGCACGATAACAGGGCAATGATACATCCCCATAATTTTACCTGTGATTAATCCAAAAGACCCACCAGAAACAAATATAGCTGAATTTGACATAGTTCCCTGAGAAGTTCTTAAAGTTCTTTCTGCACCACTGATATGGATCATGGCATTTCCAATCGATAATATAAGGATCACCATAAAGCCGTTTAAATTTTCCCAGAGCATGATAAGAGATAACCCACTTAAGATAGCTCCTATCACTAAGAAGTCTACTTTGATTTCTTCGTCCACTATATAGCCCATTAATCCCTGAGGAACAAAAGCCATAAAATCATAAAGTAAACATAGAAAAATAGCATACTCGTCATTAAGATATTGCGTAATTATGTAAAAAGAAACCACCTCAATTAGAAAATGAATATAGGCATAGATCAGTCCATCCTTATATTTAACCATCTTGTTTCCCCTTCTGTGTCATATAAGTTTTAATATTTAACAATGCAATCAAAAAGAACACAAACTCAAATAAACCAATCACACTTTCACTTCCTAATACAACTCTTACCATCCATAAAGCAACACAGCCAATAATAATAAAAAAAGAAAAAAATAGTTCCCATTTTTTTACCTTCATCTCCCCTTCTTTTAATTTCTTAGCATATAATACAAGAGGTATTCCAATAATTACCATGATCGCTATATTCAGTATTCCTTCAATCATATTTTCACCTTCTATTAAAATAATAACAAAAATACTCAGTTTAGTCAACTGAGTATAATTGTAGTTCATATAGCTTTTTATAAATACCATCATTCTTTAATAATTCCTGATGCGTACCACTTTCCTTGATTTCACCCTTATGTAAGACAATAATATTGTCAGCATGCTGAATCGTAGATAATCGATGTGCAACCATAATAGTTGTACGATTATGCATTAAATGTTCAAGAGCATCCTGGATCAAAGCTTCCGTTTCAGTATCAATATTAGCTGTAGCTTCATCCATAACTAAGATCTTAGGATCATAAGCTAAGGTTCTAGCAAAGCTTAACAGCTGTCTTTGACCAGCCGATAAGTTAGCTCCTCTTTCAGATAATGGTTCTTCATAGGTATGAGGTAAAGTATCAATAAAGTGATCAGCATTCACGAACTTCGCACTTTCTTTAATTGTTTCATCACTGATCGATTCATCTAATAAACGGATATTACTATTAACATCTCCAGTAAAGATAAAGACATCCTGCTGTACCTGACCAATTGCTTCTCTGATCTGACGAATAGACATATCTCTTATATCAATATCGTCAATTAAGATCTGACCCTTCTGGATATCATAATATCTACCTACCAGATTCAGAATACTTGATTTTCCAGCTCCAGTAGCACCTACAAAGGCTACTCTTTGACCAGGTTCGATCACAAAGGATACATCCTTTAAAACATAGTTATCTCCCTCATAGGCAAACCATACATGTTTAAATTCAATTTTCCCTTTAATTGTTTCAGGCTTAGTTACTTCATCTTTTTCTAAGATCGTATTCTTTTCATCTAATACAGTAAAGATCTTTTCTGAAGAAGCCATAGCATTCTGTAAAGTAGATAGCTGTTCAGCTAATTCCTGAATTGGATCAAATAAATTTCCAATATAATTAATAAAAACATATAAAGTACCTAAGGTAATAGTTGTTTCAATTACATTCTTACTTCCTACATAAATAACGATCGCTAAAGCTAATTCAGATAAGAAATAGATCAAAGGTCTAAAGATCGCAAATACTGTGATCTGTCTAAAATTAGCCTTATAAAGATTCTTACTCTTTCCTTTAAATTCCTTAAACTTCAGATCTTCATTAGCAAAGATCTGAATCAGCTTCATACCAGATATATTTTCTGATAGGAAGGTATTTAAATCAGATACCTTATTACGGATCTCTCTATGTAATTTTCTAGAAATATCTCTAGAAATATAGGTTAAAATCGCAATAACTGGGATCATAATAAAGGAACATAGAGCTAATTCAGTATTTAAATAAAGCATAACTCCAGCAAGTCCTATGATCTTAACTAGATTCTTGATCAGTCTCGCTAAAATATTAGCATACATTTCATGCAGTGATTCAACATCATTTGTAACTCTTGTTACAATTGAACCTACTGGATGAGTATCAAAATATTTTAATGGCAGCGAATGAATATGATGGAACAACTGATTACGAATCGTATAAATAATATTCTGACCAGTCAGCTGAAGGATCCATGTCTGTCCAAAGGAAGCGATAAATCCAAATACTAATAATACAACGTATAATACAGCAATCTTTTGAATTCCAGAGATATCTCCCTGTCTTAAAATCTTTAAATCACTTGAAGTAAGCTTATCACCAGTGAATCCATCAATGGATACTACATCCCCATCAATTGTATAATCAAAGGAACCATCAGTAATAGAAGATAATTCATTTGATTCATTGATCGTTAAATGATCAAAGTAATAATAATCTCCCTCTACTAACACCAGCTGTGAAACATATTCACAATCATAAAGCTCTTCAGATAAATGTTCTCCTCTAAATTCGATCTCTCCACTCTCTACAATACTATAAGGAGTATCATAGTCTTCAATATATAAGTCGATCGCATTTCCAATTAAAATTGGTTTATATAGTTCAACAACCGTAACAATCAGCATAAATACAAAAGCTAAGATCAGGCTTTTAATATAGGGTTTCATATATGCAGCTAAACGCATAAAAGTACTTTGTTTCTTTTCCATTTTTCCACCCTCCTATTCCTGCAGCTGTTTTTCAAGCTGTTGCTTATCATACATTTCTTTATAGACTCCATTTAAAGCCATTAATTCATCCTGTGTACCATATTCAATAGGTTTACCATCCTCTAATACTAGAATATGATCTGCATTCTTAACAGTAGAAATACGATGAGCAATCATAATTGTCGTTTTATTCTGACGTTTTTTCTTTAGATTTTCAAGGATCTTATCTTCAGTATCTGTATCAACAGCACTTAAAGAATCATCTAAAATTAGAATTGGCGCATCCTTTAATAAAGCTCTGGCTATTGAACATCTCTGTTTCTGTCCACCAGATAAGGTAACCCCACGTTCTCCTACAATAGTTTCATAGCCCTTTTCAAAGTCAATAATATTATCATGAACACATGCTTCTTCACAGGCTTCAACTACATCCTCATGAGTAGATCCTCTTTTTCCAAAACGAATATTATTTTCAATTGTATCACTAAACATATAATTATCCTGAGGAACATAAGAGATATTTTCTCTTAATACCTTTAAAGGAATTTCTCTGATTTGATTTCCATCAAATCTGATACTTCCCTCATTGATATCATATAATCTCATTAATAGATTAACCAAGGTTGTCTTACCACTACCTGTTCTACCTAAGATTGCAAAGGTTTCTCCCTGTTTAATTTCTACATTTACATTCTTCAGGGCATCAGGCAGGTCATCTGCATATTTAAAGCTTAGATTTTCAATTGAGATATTTCCATTTAAATGATCGATATCCTTTACCTCTTCATCCTTGATATCAGGTACTTCATTAAAGATCTGACCTAAACGTTCCATTGCAGCAATCCCTTGTGAGAAGGAAGAAATACTATCTCCTAAGGCGATCATTGGCCATACCAGGATTCCAATATAAGAGTTAAAAGCAACAAATCTACCTAAAGTGATCTGTCCAGTAATTGCCAGTCTTCCACCATATACAATAGCAATAACATAGGATACTCCAATTACAAATTCTAATAGTGGAAATACAGTAGCCATTAATTTAACAACATCAATATTTTTCTTACGATTATAGCTGTTTACCTTTTCAAAGGCCTGATCCTGAAGATCTTCCTGTACAAAGGCTTTAATTACTCTCTCACCCGTAACAGATTCCTGTACCTGATCAGATAATAGTCCAAAGGACTGCTGTTTAGCTAAGAATCTCTTTTCAAAGGTAACCCCAAAGAAATATCCTCCTACAGCAATGATGGACATAGGAATGATCGTAATAAAAGTCAGCTGATAATTAACATAAACCATCATTTTATATAAAGTCATAAAAGTCATTACAAAAGCATCAAAAGTTGAGATAATTGACATTCCCAGCGAATTACGTAAAGCTTCAATATCATTCGTAAAGTTTGTCATCAGATCCCCTGTTTTATGGGCATTAAAATAGGTTGGTGATAATTCTTCCAGCTTATGAAATAAATCATTTCTGATTTCTGTTTCAATCTTTCTAGAAGCTCCCAGGATGAACATACGCCATCCAATTCTACCTAACGCTACTAATACTACAACTCCCATTAATTCAAATAATAAATGAAGTACACCATTGATTCCAAGACCATAGGTAGCAAGACCATCTGTAACCTCTCCTGTGATCTGAGGAATCAGCAAACTACAGTAGTCTACTACTAATAAAGTAAATAAACCAAGGATATACTCCCATTTATGTTTCTTGATATAAGGAATAGCAGTTTTTAATTTATCCATACAAATCCCCCCAATTCTACAAATTACCATTATACACTTAATAAACAAAATAGCAAGGTACCTAAGAATCTTTTTTTCTTTTTACTTTGACTAAATTATGTTAAGATGATAAAGGTGATATTTATGGTTTATTTATTATTGGCTATTGCCTGTTCTACAGGGGTTTCTTTAGCTTTACGCTTCTCTAAAACAAAAGTTGGAAATAACTATGGTTTACTTTGCATTAACTATCTGATGTGTATTTTACTATCCCTTAACGGAAGGGTCGATACACTTATGATACAGGGAAATACTTCTATAACCCTGCTTATTGCAGGAATCAGTGGAATATTATATATGGCTTCCTTTGTAGCCCTACAGAAGAATATTTCCATCAATGGTTTGATCTATTCCTCTTTATTTGCCAAGCTGGGATTAGTTGTTACCTTGCTGATATCAGTTCTCTTTTTTCAGGAAATTCCTACCGTGTTGAGTATCTTAGGTATTCTCTTAGCTCTTGCAGGAATCTTTTATTTAAATCATAGTAAAGAGAGTATTCATAATATCAGGATGCTGATTATTTTATTAGCTGTAGGTGGACTATGTGATAGTATGTCTAAGATCTTTAGTGAGTTAGGAGAAACAGTAAATAATAACGCCTACCTATTCTATACCTTCCTGTTTGCCTTGCTTACGAGTCTGATCTTTTTATTCAAGGAAAAGCAGAAAGCAGGTAAATATGAGATCCTTTATGGATGCTTAGTAGGAATTCCAAACTTTTTCTGTTCCAAGTTTTTATTACTTGCTTTAAATTCATTAAAAGCAATCATTGTATATCCATGTTATAGTGTGGGAAGTATTTTAACCATTGGACTATCAGGTATGCTGCTATTCCATGAAAAAATAGACAAACGCGGTATGATCGCCTATCTAATGATGATCATAGCTATTGTTTTATTAAATATCTAGGAGGAATTATGAGAAAAGATCATTTAAAATATACAGATATAACCCTGTATCAGGACGAAAATATGTTTAAATATAATTCAGATACAACCGCTCTTGGAATGTCCTTAGAAAGCATGAAAAATAAGACTGTACTAGATATTGGCACCAATAATGGTTCATTACTTTTATATGCCTACACAAAAGGAGCTAAAAAACTGATTGGCTGTGATATCTATCAAGAAGCCCTAGATCTCGCTAAGATCAATGTGGAACAGTTCACTGACAATTATGAATTCTATCATACAAGAGTACAGGATCTATCGATCGATCCTGTTGATGTTGTGATCTGCAATCCTCCTTATTTTGAAATAACAGATTATGAAAGAGTAAATGAATATTATAAAAACGCTATGTTTGAAGATTCAATGCCCTTAGATGATATGTTTTCTTCCTTTAGAAGATTAATGAAGGATAACGGATGTGTCTATACCCTTTATCCAGCAGACCGTTTTCCTGAATTATTTCTTTGTGCTCAAAAGCATAAGATGAAAATCATGTGGATGCGTTTTGTCCATGACAAACGAAAGGAATTCGCTTTACGTGTGATCGTAAAGCTAAAGGTAGGACCTATGACTAAAACAAGAGTACTAAAGCCTATTTTTATTGATTATAAAGAGATCTATATCGATGGCGAGAAAAAAGAATCGTAGAAAGCTACGATTCTATTTTTTTAAACCATATTCTAATGCTGTAAGGGCCATTGCCTTGGTACATGTATGAAGTGTGAATTTAGCTTTTTCACCATGAACATAGGGTAAAAAGTTTTCTGCATGGGCATAGACCTTTGGTCTGGCTCCTACATCTATTTCACAATAAACCATTGGACAGACATAGGATACATTTCCAATATCACTGCTTCCCCCAATTGCTCCTCCATCATCATAGAATTCATTGACCCCAAGATCCATCAGATTCTGTTTTAATAAACCACGTAATGTCTCATCATATTTTAGATCATCATAGGAATTTTCAAAATTATGATATTCCAATTCACAGCCTGTCATTAGGGCTGCCCCTTTAGCACAGTTAATAACCTTTTGGGTAACTTCTTTTAGATAATCCTTATGATTTGCACGAATATAATATTGAGTAGTAGCATGATCAGGAACAGTATTGCAGGCTGCTCCTCCTTCAGTAATGATCCCTGCTACGGATGCTTCCTTTTTTAAATGCTTGATCAGTGCATTTGTTCCCTGTAACATCAGCATCGCTGCATCTAAGGCATTGATCCCCTGTTCAGGAATTAAAGCATAGTGGCTTGCTAATCCCTTGAAATTGAATTCTATACTATCCATAGCCTGGAAATGACAGTTAATATTGGTATCTGCTCCTAAATGCATCTGAATAGCTCCATCAATATCATTGAAGGCTCCCTTTTGGACTAATTCACATTTACCACCAGTTGTTTCCTCTGCAGGAGTCCCAATAACTACAATTGTTCCCTGCAGCTGTTCATGCATTTTAGCTAAGGTGATAGCTGCTCCAAGACAGGTAGCTGAGATCCAGTTATGCCCACAGGCATGCTTTACTTCATCATGATCAACCCCATAGCCAGGTAATGCATCATACTCGGCTAAAAAAGCAATCTTTTTTCCTTCCCCACATTTATATTCTGCTCTAAAAGAAGTAGGAATATCTAAATAGGGATAGGTTACCTCAAAGCCATGCTTTCTTAAGGTTTCTACTAAATATCGACTGGATTCAAATTCTTCATTTCCCAGCTCTGCATGATCATAAATATATTCACTGATCGTTTCAATTTCATTTGCTAAGCTATCTTCAATAGCATAAAGTTGTTTTTTCATGATTAATAACCAATCACAAATGCTCCACCTAATAAGATAATGGAAGCAATAAATAATAATATAAATAATGGCGTAATAAACTTATACCATTTATTAATAGGCATTCTCATAATACCACACATCATAAATACTGAAGTAGGCCAGAAGATATTTGAGAATCCATCCCCAAACTGATAAGCTAAAACAGTGATCTGTTTAGATACTCCAACTAATTCTCCTACTGGAGCCATAATTGGTACAGTTACTAAAGCCTGTCCACCACCAGATGGGATAAAGAAGTTAATAATATTCTGTACAAATAACATTCCCATACCAGAAACAATACCTGAGAAGTTTTCTAGTACAGCCGCTAAAGAATGTACGACAGTATCAATAATACATGCATTTTCCATAATAATTGGAATAGAACGAGAAATACCAACTAATAAAGCCCCATACATCATTTCCTTAGCAGCTTCAATAAAATAATCGCAGATCTGACTAGGAGTAAAACCTGATACTAAACCTGCTACGATCATCATTACAAAGAATAAAGTAGAGATTTCATCAATATACCAGCCCTGGTAGATGGTACCATATAATAGGATCCCAATAGTGATCACAAATAATCCACAGCTTAAGATCTGTCTGGTGTTCATTCTCATTTCCATTAATTCATCTCTTGTAAGTGTAGATTCCATCATTTCCATCTTTTCTCCATAAAGATAAGATTTAGTAGGATCCTTTTTAACCTTTCTTGCATAGCGCCAAACATAAGCAATAGCAATAGCCATAAAGATCACAAAACAGAAGATACGATATTCGATCCCAGAGAATAATTTAACGCCTGCTACTTCCTGAGCAATTCCAATAGTAAATGGGTTGATCGTAGCTGCAGCAAAACCAACTGCTACCCCAATATAAATAATACTTCCCCCAACGATTGCATCATAGCCAAGCATAACAGCCATAGACATAAAGACAGGAATCAATCCATAGGTTTCTTCAAAAAGACCCATTGTTGAACCTAAAATTCCATAAATAATCATACAGATTGGAATGATCAATTCAATACGATCTCCGATCTTACGTAATACAAAACCTACAGCAGCATCAAAAGTTCCATTTTTGATCAGCATATAAACAAATGCATAAGCAAATACAATAAAGAAGATAACATCTGCACCAGTTACAAATCCCTGTTCCACAGCCATAAACATATCAGCAAAGCTGCATCCGATCTTATCTACATAATGAAAGCTGTCAGCTAATACTACACTGTTTCCTCCAGCATCCACTACACGATCATATACCCCAGCAGGTATGATATTAGCTAATATAGCTGTTAGAACAGTCATTGCAAAGATAATAACATATCCATGAGGCATCTCAAATTTTTTCTTTTTTTCCATTTTTCTTTTCCCCTTGTCTTAAGTATAAAACCAATTTATCACGTTGCAAGTATTTTATTATTAAAAGTGATTTTAGGCATTTTTTAAGAAGGCAATATAGCACTTATAGGCTTCATAAATATCTACTTTACAGGTTACCTCATAAGGAGCATGCATATTCTGTACAGGGATCCCAGCATCGATCACTTCCGTATTTAAGTTGGCAAAGAACTTCGCAATTGTTCCTCCACCTCCCGCGTCAACTGCTCCTAATTCACCAAACTGGTAGGATACACCAGATTGATCCATGATATTTCTGATTTTTGCGATATATTCAGCATTGGCATCACTGGCTCCAGATTTACCACCAGACCCTGTATATTTATTAAAACAGATTCCATAGCCCATCAAAGCAGCATTTTCCTTTTCAAATACAGAAGGATAATTGGCATCAAATCCCATAGATACATCTGAAGAGATCATTACACTGTTTTTTAAACATCTTTTCGTTAAAAGATCATGGTAGTGATCACTTGTCAGATAAGCAATTTCAGCGATAGTATCTTCAAAAAAATGAGACTGAGAACCAGTATTTCCATTTGATCCAGTTTCTTCCTTATCACAAAGATAACAGCAGATCGTACGATCTGTTTCTTCTATTTCTAATAAAGCAGTCAGAGAGGTATAAACACAGGCCTTATCATCCTGTCCATAGGTAAATACCATAGAACGATCAAAACCATAATCTCTTGCTTTCCCTGCAGGTACACACTCTAATTCAGCAGAGGTAAAGTCATCTTCTTCAATATTATATTTTTCCTTGAACTGTTTCAAAATAGCGTCCTTAACACTATCATTAAGAGGAATACTTCCAACCGTTAAGTTCAGATCTTCTCCCTCAATTACATTTCTGGCATTTTTATTCATCTGTTCTCTTGATAAATGAATTAAAATATCGGATACTCCAAAAACAGGATCATTCTCTTTTTCCCCTATCTGGATCGTAATAGAGGTACCATCCTTTTTTACGATCACCCCATGCATTGATAAAGGGACAGTGACCCATTGATATTTTTTGATTCCTCCATAATAATGCGTTTCAAAATAAGCCATTTCTGCTTTTTCATATAAAGGAACCTGTTTAATATCTAAGCGAGGAGAATCCATATGTGCTCCTAAGATCTTAATTCCTTTTTGGATATCTTCCTTTCCAATCACAAATAAAGCAATCGTCTTTCCACGATTATTGGCATAAACCTTATCCCCTGGCTTCAGCTTTAAATCATGATCAATATAATACTGAATATCCTGATATCCTTTTTTCTTTGCCGATTCAATAGCTCTTTGTACACATTCTCTTTCTGTTTTACAGTTAGACATAAATTCTTTATAGCCTTCATTATAGGCATAGACTTCCTTTAATGTCTGTTCATTGTATTTTTTCCATGCATTACTTCTCATTTTATTCAACCTCCAACGTAAATTTTATTATACCCCTTCTATATGCTGATTTCAATTTCGTTAAAGAAAAAATAGGCTTTCGCCTATTTCTTTGTGATCTGTTTGATCTGTGGAATTGCTGCTTCAAAAGCATCAAAATCCTTAAAACGGAATGACCAGTTAAAGTTTCCCATTGTTCCTGGGGCATTGATTCTTGTTTCATTTCCTAAGCCTAGCAGATCCTGCATAGGAACTACAGCTCTAGGACAGTCAAAATCAAATACAAACTGTACCATTCTTAAATGCAGAGGTAAAGCGTTCAGCTTTAATAGCTTTAAAACTCTTCTCTTTTCATTATCTACTAATCCATTATACCATCCCATGATCGTATCATTATCATGAGTACCTGTATAGAAGACAATATTATGTGGCTGTTTACCCTTTTCTAGATCGTTAATAGAGAATTGGAAACAACGCATACCATCTAGTTTATATTTATCCTTTAATTCTAATACTTCTTTTCTAAGTTCACCTAAATCTTCTGCTACCAGCTGAATATTAGGATATTCTTTAAATAATTGTCCTAAGAATTCATCTCCTGGAGCTTCGATCCATTCTCCTACTCTGGCACCCTTACCATTAACATCGATCTTCCAGAAGGTATCAAAGGCTCTAAAATGGTCTAAACGTAATAGATCATATAATTCTGTTGCCTGAATGATTTTATCAGTCCAGTAATCAAAATGATTTTCCTTCATTTTATCCCAGTCATAGATTGGATGATCCCATCTTTGACCATCTTCATTAAAGTAATCTGGTGGTACTCCTGAAACATGAGTTGGTTTTAAAGTAGTAGGATCTAACAGGAAATAATCCTGATGTTCCCATACATCCTGAGAATTATAACCAATATAGAAAGGAAGATCCCCCATAATTGTAATATTATGATCAAATGCGTATTTCTTTAATTCATACCATTGACGATAGAATAAATACTGTTTAAAAGCTTCATAATCTTTGATTTCTTTATCAACTTCCTGAACAGTCCATTCATTCCATGCTTTTTCACCATTCTGATGGTATAAAGCTGCAAAGGTACTATAAGAATCTAACCATTTAGCAGTCTTCTTATATTCCTGAAACTGAGCATAATACTGATGTTCTGGAGTAAAGTTCTGATAAGCCTTCTGTAAATATTTTGTTTTATAAGCTCTTGCTTCATCGTAATTGACATTACCAGTATTTTCAATCTTTTCATAGTCATCTAATAATCCTAGTTCTACCAGTCTTTCTAAGCTGATATACATTTCTTCACCAGCATAGCTGGAAATAGAAGAATAAGGAGAATAATCCTTGTTTAAAGCATTTAAAGGTAATACCTGCCAGATTTCAAATCCACAGTCACTTAATTTGTCCACTAATTCAAATGCGCTTTTTCCAAATGACCCAATTCCTTCATTGCCAGGTAAAGAGAAAATTGGAAGTAAGACACCTAATTGTTTATTCATGATGATATTCCTCCTAAAAAAAGTGGAAGCAATCGTACTTCCACTCAATTATAACAAATTCTCCTATTTTTTAAAAGACTTAAATATATGATTTGCAAAGAGGATGGTAAACAGTGATAACACTAAACTAATGATTGAAAGAGGTTCTTTCATCTTCTTAGTTGTATCATTGATTTTATCCATTGATTCATTGATTCTTAAAGTCATAGTATTGATTTCACCAATCACTGTAAATAACGTTTTAAGACTTGTAGATAGATTTACAAGCATATATAAAAGCATAATGATCGATAAACCTAAGCTAACAAAAAGAATGATCATTAAAATATCAAGCATTTTCAGTCAACTCCATAAATAATTGAATATCCTCTTCAACAGACTGAATACTTTCTTCAAAGAATTCTTCATTTAATTCGATCCCAATCGATAAAGCAATATCCTCAATTGAAGCTTTACCTGTATTCTTTAAGAATTCCATATACTTATTAGCAAAGGAAGGTCCTTCCTTCTGGTATAAAGCATATAAACCATGAGCCAATAGATTTCCAAAGGCATATGGGAAGTTATAGAAGTTTAAGTCTGCATAATAATAATGAGGCTTCCATGTCCACATATATGGATGCAGATAATCAGGATCTAACCCACTGCCATAGGCTTCCTTTTGTGCTTCAAGCATTAAAGTATTGATGCGCTTTGCACTCAGCTGTCCATCTCTTTCTACTTCATTTACTACATTGGTTTCAAAAATATAACGACTGTAGATATCCACTAAAACCTGCAGATCATTGGTAATAGAAGCATCCAGTATAGCGATCTTTTCCTGATCATTGACTACCTTCAGCATGCTTTTAGCTAATAAAACCTCATTAAAGGTAGAAGCTGTTTCAGCAATCGGCATAGTATACTTCTTATTCAGTACTGCTTCATCATTCATACAATAGGAATGAAAACCATGTCCTAGCTCATGTGCTAAAGTAGAAACATCTAAATAGCTTCCACCATAGTTTAACATAATTCTAGATTGATTCAGATCTCCAAAGTGAGAACAGAAGGCTCCTCCTCTTTTTCCTTCCCTTGGATAAACATCGATCCATCCATTTTCAATGGCATGCTTCATAAAATCAGATTCTTCCTGACAGAATTTACCAAATTCACGAATAACGATCTCACAGGCTTCTTCATAGCTGTAAACAGTAGTACTTTCCACAACTGAAGCAAACATCTCATACCATGGTAATCCATGATCATGACCTAGCAATTCAGCCTTTCTTTGATAATACTTTTCAAAGCTTGGACGATGCTTTTTCATAACTGACAGCATTGTATCTAAGGTCTTTTTAGATAAGCGTGACTGATCCATTGTTTTATCGATCAGATGTTCATATCCCTTTAGTTTAGAAACAATATTAGCACTGATCTTAATATTACTTAAGCAGGCAGCTAAAGTCTGTTCAATTCCTTCATAAGAAGCAATTTCAGCCTCATACGCTTCCTTTCGATCCTTGGCATTATTAGAATAGGCTTCATTTAAAACTACTGTCAAAGGAACCTTTTTGCCCTTATATTCAACTAAATGTGTACCAATTACCTGATTTTTCAGTTTTGCCCAGGCATTGGCACCAGAGATATTCATTTTAGCGACTACATCATTTTCATCCACTGATAGATCATGCTTTCCCTTATTCTGTAATTCATGCAGGATATAAGCATAATATTCCTGATCAAGCTTCTTTAAAATTGTATCGATATCTTCTATTGCATAGATTGCTTCTTTATATTTAGCAGTAGGAGCAATCAGCTGATTAGAATATTGAGATACCCTGTATTCCATTTTTCCTGCTTTTTCATTCATTGTATCTACTGATAAAACTAAATGAGCATAGGAATTCAAACGACTGATCACCTGATTGAACTTTTCCTGATAATTGATATAATCGGCTACGATTGTTTCATCATCGCATTCCTTTAAATGATCCGCATCTCTTTTATATTCCTCAATCAGCTTTTCTAGCTTTTTTTGATCCTCCATGATCTTAGGATCATCAAAGGAAGTATATAATTCATCAAGATTCCATTTTGTTATCATATTATTCCCCTTTTAAAACCATCTGACGATGTGAAACAGCAGTAGAGAAAACGATCTGTGTCATTGTATCTCCAAATTGCTGCAGCTTTCCTACAAACAGGTCTAAAGACTGAGTAGAGTCAAATAAAACCTGGATCATCATTGAATAATCCCCTGTTACACAGCAGCATTCTATAACATTAGGAATAGCCTGAATATATTCATAGAATTCTGGCTTTCTGGTAGGCTTCATCGCTAAGGAGATATAAGCCTTGATTGGATAACCGATCTTCTGGTGATCAAGCTGACACTGATATCCAGTAATATATCCAGCTTCCTCTAAACGAGAAATTCTTGTGGAAACCGCAGGAGATGATAATCTTACGATCTCAGAAATATTTTTAATTGAGATTCTTGCATTCTTCGCTAATAAGTTAATAATTTTTACATCTATTTCGTCCATGTTAAACACCCTCTTTTTATAATCATACCTAATTTATTTAAGTTTTTCAAGTAATAAAAATTATAAAATTAATCTAGAGGTTAACAAAAAAAGGTATTATACCAAAAAAGAGGTAGTTTCCTACCTCTTAGATCACAAATTCTCCCTTGTCCATGATCAATACCTCTTGATTATCTTTAGTATAACCCACAACCTTCATGTCTTCTGAACCAAACATAAAGTCACAGTGAACATTAGAGAAGTTTCCTCCTCTTTCACTCATTTCTTCTTTGCTTAGCTTTTCTTTGAAATTAGAAGCATAACAGTTACCAAGGGCTAAATGACAGGATGCATTTTCATCGATCAATCCATTATAGAATAAAACATTCTTTTTAGAGATTGGAGAGCTATGAGCTACTAAAGCTACTTCTCCTAGATGTTTAGCCCCTTCATCTGTATTGATCAGACTTTCAAGGGCTTCAAGTCCTTCACTGGCACCATAATCTACTACTCTACCATCTTTAAATTCAAAATAGAAATCCTTTACTAAGGTATTTTGCATAAACAATGGTTTAGTTGCATAGACCTTTCCATTTACTCTATTCTTATCTGGACAACAGAATATTTCCAAGGTTGGAAGATTTGGCGTAAAGGCCACTCCTTCAGGAGTAAATTCAGCTCCTCCAGCCCATGCATGCTGATCGATCAGACCAACTTCTATATCTGTTCCTTTATTATTTTTAAAGACTAAACGATCAAAAGCATAATCAGTTAATACCTGTCTATGTCTTAATATTTCATCTACTAGTTTTCTCCAGTTTTCTACTGGATCACTATCCTGATCTACTAAAACAAATTCAAATAGATCTGCTTCTAAGCGTTTAAAGGCTTCTTCTCTATCTAAATCTGGATAAACCATTTCAGCCCATTCATAGCTAGGTAAACAGAACCCTAACCATTGCCCCTGAGAGGTTCTTGTATAATCAGCAGCAAAAGCAAAAGCTTCTCTGCTTGCCTTCATTTGAGCCATCATTTTAGTACGGTCTACATCCTTCATACTTCCTGGTCTAGGACTTCGAACTGAAAGAGTAGCCATCTTAGAATCTATAAAATATTTTCTCTGGGCGATTCTCCATTCTGGAATATGACTTAAATTTTCCACTGTCTGATATTCATAATGCATCTTTTCTACATCTTCATCCTGATAGTTTACATAAACCTCTCTGGCTCCAGCCTTGTAGGCTTCCTTTACCATCATTTTGATAAACCATGCATCTCTTACATCCCCATTAATCACTACAAACTGATCCTTCTGGATATTTCCACCAATCTGAATTGCTAATCTTGCATATTTTTCGTATAATTCTTTCATTTGTATTTCTCCTTTAAAAGGTATTATAAAACCAATTATCGAATAATTCAATAATTGGCTGTTTAACTAATTCTTCTTTTCTAACATGTCTGCGATCTTTAATAAAATTTCACAGGTTTCATCACTGATCTCATTTGCCATTAATGCACTGATCAGCTTAGATTGTGCAGGGTTTTTTCTTCCTTCATCCAATAAATAATCAACTGTTACATTAAAATACTGTGCATATTGATATACTAAATAAAAGCTTGCAGAATTATGTCCATTTTCAGCTCTTGATAAGCTTTTTTCATGTACATGGAATACATCAGCTAATTCTTTTTGATTGATCTTATGATCTTCTCTGATTTCCTTTAAGTTTGTTCCTAGAATTTTTCTTACATTAACTTCGTCCTTGATTTCCTTCATCTTACATCACCCGAGAGGCTATTATAAACGAATAATTTCAAAATATGAAAAAATGTACAAAATTAAGACTGAATATTTTTTATCAAGTCATTTTTACTACATATATGTGTAAATATAAGTCATTATTCAAACTTTGTAAGGATTTACATAATAAATTTGTATCCCTTTTCTTTTTCTACAGCCAGTTTAAAACATCAGGATCTTCTAGTTCTTTTTCCTGATCTATCAGCTTTGCTTCATAGACTATATAATTTCCTTCAAGCAATTTGATCAGCTTATCCTTTGTGACGAAAGCCTTCTGTACTGGTTTACTTTTTTGAAGCAGAACCAGCTTTTCTACTGTTACTAAATATATTTCTTTTTCCATATTACTCACCTTCTTAGCTATTGTATCACAGCTATAAATTTTTTTGTAATTTTTTTATTTATTTTATTGACAATGTCAAATTCGTGTGTTATTATATGTGAGCAAAAGCTAATGTCTACGTAGCTCAGCTGGATAGAGCACACGCCTTCTAAGCGTGCGGTCGCGGGTTCGAATCCCTCCGTGGACGCCACTTTACTAATAAGACTTCTGATGAAGTCTTTTTTTTGTTTTTATCTTGACACTCTAGCTTACTCTAAGGTTATACTAATAAGGGAGGTACTTTTATGACAATGTGGTATTTTATTTTTGGTGGTTTTTTTGTGGGAGTGATCTTACTTGGTTTTTATCTCTATAAAAGACTTAGAAGATTATGTAACTATCTCAATTTACCTATTAAAGCATGGATCTTGATTTTGATCACGATCATCCTGACAGGCAGCTGTATCAATGTATATAGTGTAGTTTCTCTTTTTATTTTACATCTGATCATTATTACTTTATTATTCGATCTTTTTACCTTTATATGGATGAAGATCACTCATCATACTACTACCTGTCGTTTAATTGAATTAAATGTAATTCCTATAGTCGTTACCTCTATGATCATTGGCTATGGCTATTACAATATCAATCATATTGTATCTACGAAATATACTATTACTTCATCAAAGATCGATCAGGATTATAAGATCCTATATATTTCTGATACTCACTATAATACTATTCAGGATCCTTCTTTATTATTAGATCAGATCGACTATTTTAATACTCAGGATTATGATCTTGTCTTACTTGCGGGAGATATTGTTGAAGAAGGAACGGATTATAATAGCATGGTAGAGGTATTTGAAGCTTTAGGAAAGATTCAAAGTAAATATGGCAGCTATTATGTCTATGGAAATCATGATCTTCAACAATACACTACCTCTAAGGCTTATAGTGAAGAGGAGTTAAATACAGTTATCATGGATAATGGAATTATTATATTGGATGATCAGAGTACACTTATCAATAATGAGATACAGCTGATCGGAAGAAGAGATCAATCTCTTAACGGAAGAAAAGCTATTTTAGATTATACAGATCTGGATACTTCAAAATTTATTCTAGTGGAAGATCATCAGCCCCTAGAATATTCTCTAAATGAACAGCTAGGCGTAGATCTGGAGGTTTCTGGACATACCCATGGTGGACAGGTATTCCCTATTGGAATCATTATAGAGCACTTCTTTGGACCATGTTATGGAGAATATACGATCAATGATTTTAAAGCTATTGTATCTTCAGGATATACTGGATGGGGATTTGCTATTCGTACAGAAAAGCATTGTGAATATGTAGAAATCAATTTACAGGCAATATAAAGGGAACCAGATTGGTTCCCTTTATTGCTCTGTTACTTCTTTATTAGTTATCTGCATACTGCCACTGTGTTGCTGTGAGGATAGCTTGTTCTTTGTTTAATATTCCATTTGATGC
>R17__coassemble_461_pt1 | contig 19494 bp, 19 predicted proteins | sample R17__metabat2_high_PE_012 | metagenome-assembled genome bin R17 | reverse complement strand
GTATTTAATGGATATCTCCTTTTATAATAGTCATCAAGAGGGTGATGTTATGAAAGGTTTATATAGATCTTTAAAAAATAAAAAGGTATTTGGAGTATGTGGTGGAATAGCTGAATATTTTGATCTTGATGTTGTAATTATTAGAGTATTAACCTTAAGTCTGATTGTCTACAGCTATAAGTTTATTCTGGTTTATCTGCTTGCTGCTATGATTATACCAAAGGAGGATCATCATGGCGAATTATTATAAAGAACTTACCAAACGTTTTATAGAGGCAAAGGAAATTATCAGGGATGAATATGCGCGTGAAAGATTTATGCGTGATATGGAGGAAAAACTAAAACAGGTTCCTATTATTGGAAATGATCTTGCTGATATTTTAGTTTTATTTTCGATGGTAAAGAGCTATTTTAAAAGAGAATATGTGACTTTACCTGTAGGTTCCCTGATTGCCATTATTGCAGCCTTATTATATTTTATTTCAGGGTTAGATGTCATTCCTGATGCAATCCCTTTTTTAGGCTTTTTTGACGATATAAGCGTAATTAAGATAGCTATGAAGATGGTTAAGGATGATGTCAGAAAATACCGTGAATGGCAGGAAAGTATAGGAAAAAAGGATCCATATCTGATCATTGATGCAGATATAGAGGTTATAGAAACTGATCAGGAAGAAATAGACCTTTTACAGGAACAGCTTGATCAATTAAATAAAGAATATAATGAAGATATAGAGGAGAACTAAAAAATAAAATTTTTAGTTCTTTTTTTTGAAAAAAACAGGTATATATAACTAGACAGGTAATTTAAGTAAAATCAAAGTAAAAGAATCTTGTAAAGGTTCATCAGCAAATTTATAAAATAAAACACGGTAAATTATATTTCAGGAAGACTATTCTAATAGTCAGCTTTGATGCAGGTATCGAATCCTGCCCTGTTACATACGTGGATAGTTTAAATGGCAAAACTTATATATATAATCTTGTATAAGATTATTACAGCAATTATGTTAATAAGATTATCTGGAAGTCAAGATATGGGTTCGAATCCCATTCCACGCACCTTTTATTTGTAAAGGAGGAATGTAAAATGACAGATTTTATGGAATTATACAAGCAAAAAGTTAATACTGCTAAAACCTTCACGGATAATGGAGCTGTTGCTTATGCAACCAGTGGTAAAGCATTAACAGATTTTAACTTTCAGGTCACAGCTTTAAGACATCAAAATGAAAAAATAATTGCTCAAGAGATGCTTTCAGCTTTATTTGAAGATCCTTCTTTATTTATTACCTATTTATTCTTTTTAAGAGATATCAGAGAAGGAATGGGGGAAAGAAAAATCTTTAGAGTTGTTTTAAAACATCTGACAATGATCTATCCTGATTTAATGATCCAATATATCCCTTATATTGGTGAATTTGGTAGATATGATGACTTATTAGTCCTATTAGACTTAAAAGCCAGCCAAAAGGCTGTATTAACCTATTTTGATAAGACCCTAAGAAGTGATCTTATTCATATGGAAGAAAATAAGCCAGTCACTTTATTAGCTAAATGGCTACCTTCTATTAATACTTCAAGTCAAAAACAGGTACAATATGCAAGAATGATTGCCAAATTTATGGGTATGAATGAACAGGAATATCGACAAACATTAAGCAGATTAAGAAAATACTTAGATGTTGTTGAAGTTAAAATGTGTGCAAACAATTGGCAGAAAATCAATTATGAAAATTTAACATCTTTTAATCAGCTAAAATATAATGATTCATTTATGAAGCATGATGCTCAAAGAAGGAAAGCTTATCTTGATTCTTTAGCTGAAGGCAAAGCAAAGATCAATGCCTCAGTATTATCACCTGTTGATATTGTAAGAAAATATAGTAAAGATAGTTATTTTTCATATTATGTAAAGGAAAAAAACGAAGAACTAGAATTACTATGGAAGAATCTAAAAAATATGCAGTTATCTAATACATTGGTTGTAAGAGATGGTTCTGGAAGTATGATTGGTACTCCCTTAACTGTAGCTACAGCCTTAGCTGTTTACTGTTCAGAAAGAAATACTGGATACTTTAAAGATCAGTTTATTACCTTCTCTTCAAGACCTGAATATGTTGATTTATCAAAATGCAACAGCTTATATGAAAAGCTAAAATACTGCTATACTTTTGATGACTATACAATTACAGATCTAGCTAGAACAATGATCTTAATTTTATCAACTGCTATCGATCATCATTTATCACAGGAAGATATGCCTGAAAGAATTTTAATTATTTCTGATATGCAGTTTGATGGTTATGGTTTTAATCTGAATCAATCATTAATGGATAAAATCAAAGAACAATTTGAATTATATGGTTATAAGCTTCCAAAAATGATCTTCTGGAATGTAAATGAAAATTTAAGCAATACCATTCCTATGCAGGAAAATGAATTAGGCTTATGTCTTGTTTCTTCTTACTCAGCTGATATTTTAAAAATGGTTATGTCAGATCATCTTGATCCATATGAGATCCTAAAAGAAAGAATTATGAGTGATCGATATCAAACCATCAGGGAGATAGCTGAACACTATTTTAACAAGGGGACAGATTGATGTCCTCTTTTTGCATACAAAAAGCACAGTTTACACTGTGCTAAATGATTGCTAAGATCAAAGAAATAAGGATTGATACAATGGATACAATAAAGAGAGGAGAAAGATTTAACTTTCCAACCTCTTTTTTCTTTTCTACGTACTGATAATAATGTAATAGCTCTCCTTCCTTACGGATAGAATATCTTAAACGATGTCCTAAATAACCCATAAAGTAAAGACCACCTTCCTGAGATACAAAGGTTATTAAAGCAAAACATAGTACGAAGATCCCACTGACGAAAAATCCATCAGATAAAATTCTTAGCTTATTGTCTACAAAAGAGATATTTGAACTTTCATAGGCTACCACTGCAAGATTGAATAATAAAGTTAAGATCGTGGTAATGATCATTCCCTTTTTATTCTGCTTTTTCATCGATATCTTTGATTTCCTTTAAATACTGTTCATATTCTGCTTGGTTGCAGCTTACATAATGACCAGGTAATACTTCCTTTAATTCAGGCTTTTCTACGCTGTAATCATGTGCTTCTGCAGGTTTATAAACAATTCTCTTTCTCTTCTTTTCATAGTGTGGATCAGGAAGAGGAATAGCTGATAATAAAGATTTTGTATAAGGATGTAAAGGATGCAGGAATAATTCATCAGAAGTTGCTAATTCAACGATCTTACCATAATACATAACGGCAATACGATCTGAGAAATATTTTACGACTGATAAGTCATGGGCGATAAACATAATAGTTAAGCCTCTAGATTCTCTTAATTCAGCCATCAGATTGATAACCTGAGCCTGAATAGATACATCTAGTGCTGAGATAGGTTCATCGGCAATGATCAGATCAGGATTCATGATTAAAGCTCTGGCAATTCCAATACGCTGTCTTTGTCCACCTGAGAATTCATGAGGATAACGAGTAGCATGTTCTCTGACTAAACCTACTGTTTCTAAGGCTTCATAAACCTTTTCATCAATTAATTTTTGATCCTTAACTCCCTGAATAACTAACCCTTCAGAAATAATTTCCTTGATGGTCATACGTGGATCAAGAGAAGAAATAGGATCCTGGAAGATCATCTGAATATCAGTTACTGTACGGTGAGCATCATTTAATTTCTTAGCTTCCTTGATCAGTTCCTTTTGCTTTTTGATTTCTTCCTTTAATTCTGCTTTACGAGCACTATCAGCAGTTTTCATTTCTTCTTTGCATGCTTTGATAACATCCTGATAATCTCTTAACCCCTGAGTGATCTGTTCTCCTTTAAAGTAAACCTTACCACCAGTAGTAGGGTATAGCTTAATAATTGAACGTCCTGTTGTAGTCTTACCACAACCAGATTCACCTACAAGTCCAAATACTTCCCCTTTTTTAATATCAAAAGATACACCATCTACAGCTTTAAAGTCTTCTTTACCGAAATATTGGCGTAAATTTTCAACCTTTAGTAATACTTCTTCATTACTCATTGTCTGCAGCCTCCATTTCTTCGTTTAATTTTTTCATTCTTTCAATTCTATCTGTAACGATCTTTGGTGGTTCTACCTTTGGTGCATTTGGATGTAACAGCCATGTTGCAGCCTTATGAGTAGGGGAAACATCAAAGAAAGGTGGTTCCTGTTCAAAGTCGATCTGCATTGCATATTTATTTCTGGCAGCAAATGCATCCCCAACTGGTGGATGGATCATATTTGGTGGTGTACCAGGAATTGCAAATAATTTTTCTTTTGTATCTAAGTCTGGCATAGAAGATAATAATGCCCATGTATATGGATGCTTTGGATCATAGAAGATATCATCTACAGTACCATATTCAATGATCTTACCAGCATACATTACAGCTACTTCATCAGCGATATTAGCTACAACCCCTAAGTCATGGGTAATAAAGATAACAGATAACTGTCTTTCTTCCTTTAATCTTTGAATTAATTCAAGGATCTGTGCCTGAATAGTTACGTCTAAGGCTGTAGTAGGTTCATCGCAGATCAGGATATCTGGATTAGCTGCAATGGCAATAGCGATAACGATTCTTTGTCTCATCCCACCTGAGAATTCAAATGGATATTGTTCAAAACGTTTTTCAGGTTCTGGGATCCCAACTTCTCCCATGATCTTAATAGCCTGAGCTTTTGCTTCTTCCTTTGATACTTCACGGCTCATGAACATTGACTGTTCATTCATATAAGCAACAAAGTCATCAGCTGAATTTTCTGGAAAGGCAGCAGTATATAATTCCTTCATTTTAGTAACTTCTGGAGCTGACAGATCTGCATTTCCTTTACCATTTAAAATATAATTACTAAAAGCATCGATAGCAGAAGAATCAGAGATTGCTTTTTTCATTTTCTTGATTCGTGCATTGAAAGCTTTTTTAGCGTATTTCTTATTTGTCTTTACATTTAACAGAGTAGCTTCTGTCATCTGTTTTCCAACCTTCATAATAGGGTCTAAGGAAGATAGTGGATCCTGGAAGATCATAGTGATCTTATTTCCTCTAAGCTTATTGAATTCTTCTTCTGATAAGTATAAAAGGTCTTTTTCATCGTATAAGATATGACCTCCACCAATAATACTGTTACCAGCTAAGATCCCTAAAATTGCTTTAGCAGTAACTGATTTACCAGAACCAGATTCACCTACGATTGCTAAGGTTTTTCCTTTTTCTAATTTAAAGGAGATATCACGTACAGCCTGTACTTGACCATTGGTTGTTCTAAAGTTGATTTTTAAATTCTGAACATCTAATATTGTACTCATACTATGTCTCCTTTCTATTCAGTTCCACGTAATGCTGGGTTTAAAGCATCTCTTAATCCATTACCAAACAGGTTGAATGAGATCAGTAATAAAGCGATAAATAGAGCAGGGAATAAGACACAGTGTGGATATTGTGATAAAGTTGCCTGTCCATTATTTAACATTGTACCAATTGAAGTAATTGTATCAGATTGAAGGTTAACGATACCTAAGTAAGATAACTGAGCTTCTGATAGGATTACACTTGGAATAGATAATACTGAAGCAGTTACGATATAACCAATACCATTAGGTAAGATATGTCTGAAGATCAATCTTCTATCTTTAGCACCTAAGGTTCTGGCAGCTAATACATATTCCTGTCCTTTAAAACGATACATCTGTGCACGTACAGTACTTGAAGTACCGATCCATCCATAGAAGACGAAGGCGAAGAACAGAGAAGGTAAAGCTCCTAATTTTGTTGCTAAATGTAACTGGAATAATGAGAAGATAACGATTGTAGGAACTTCCCATAGGATATCCTTGATACGTTCAACGATCAAGTCAAAGTTTCCACCGTAATATCCTTCTAAGGCACCAATTACTACCCCAATGCAAAGGTTGATTGCTGAAACAACTACCGATAATATTAAGGATAAACGAGCACCATTAGCTAAACGAGTTAAAATATCATATCCTGAAGAATCTGCACCAAAGATAAAGGAAGCATAATGACCATTCTTATAGTTATAATATTCTTTATATAATACACGGGCAGATACCTTACCACCTGAAAGGCTGGTAGTGTAAACTTCATTTCCATTTTCATCTCTTAAATAGATATCCTGCAGATTTCCCTTAGAGTCACGATCAGCAACCCCCTTAGCGTCAGTTAAATACCATACATTGGCATCATTTTTATAGGCATTGCAGTTGATCTTACTAGAATCGATCAATGGATATAAGATCTGTACATCATTTTCTTCTTCAAAGGCTTTAATATCTTCATATTGAGCATTTGTTAAAGTAACAGATACATAACCTACAGCTTCATAGGTATCATATTCAATTTTATAGGTATTATTTGTACTTCTCTTAGATTTACTACCCATAACCTCAATGGTTTCTACGATTGCATTAGTAGCTTCATATTTATCGTAGGTCTGCTGATTTACAGTAGATGTTTTACATCCATCCATACCAAGGAAGGATAATGGTTCACATTTTGGTAATACATAAGCATAATATAGATCACGGTCAGATACCTTGTATCCAGAAACAAATGGGACAACGATCGCAAAAATAATTAATATAATAATGATGATCCCACCAGTAACTGATGATTTATTCTTTAAGAATCTTCTAAAAGCATCTTTGAAATATCCTACAGGTTCAGTTTCAAATTTAGTATCATGAAGCTTTTCATTTTCTTGAACGAACTGAAACTTTTCAACAGGAATATTATCATAATCATTAGTACTCATTATTCTTTCCTCCTCCCATACGGATTCTAGGGTCGATCAGACCATAGCTTAAGTCAAAGATCAGACCAGCAACTAAGTCAATTACAACATAGAACATACAGATAAACATAAATACATTGTAGTCTCTTGAAGTAATTGCTAAGATAAAGACTCTACCAATACCTGGCACAGAGAAGATCTGTTCAATAATGATAGAACCAGAAATAACATAAATAACGTCAGCTAAGAATGATGGCATTAAAGGAACCATAGAGTTTCTAAAGGCATGTCTGAATAAGGCCTGACGTCTTGTTAACCCTTTTGTACGAGCAAGTAACATATAATCACTTGTCATAGATTCAGTTAATTCAGCTCTTACATAACGCATGTCTCCAGCGATTACCCCAAAGGATAAAGCACAGATTGGTAAAATAGCTGATTTAAACATTGGCCATGTAAAGTAGGCTGTACCAGAGTTCATTACTAATGGTAAAAGATTCAGCTTGAAACCAATTAAATATTGAAGTAAGAACGCATAGATAAATGATGGTACAGAAATAAATGTCATGATAAATACGTTAATTAAGTGGTCCTGCCATTTATTTTTGTAGTTAGCAGCAAGGATCCCAAAGATTACCCCTAATGGAATAGAAATAATGATCGATACAACGTTAACATAAACTGTTGCAGGAATCTTAGAAGTAACATATTCAGTAACTGGCTGGAAGGCAGTACCAACTTCTGTACAAACTCCCCAGTTCCATTCAGTGAATACATTCTTTAAGAAGATTCCATACTGTTCAATGATTGGTTTATTATAACCCCATGCTTCACGCATTGCTTCCATCTGTTTTTCAAATCCACCTAAACCAGCATGTACATGGTTAGGTAATAAACGGATCAGTACAAATAGGGCAGTCATAATAACGAAAGCAGTAATAATCATCAAAAGAATTCTCTTTAAAATATACTTTTTCATAATTTTCTCCCTCTAAATAACAAAACAAGGTAAAGTGGATCAACACTTTACCTTGCTAAAGACTAGTAAGTTAATTGGTTACCGTTTTCTTTGCAGTATGCAGCCCAATCTTCATCGTTATAGAAATACTTCATGAATCTTAATCCACCGTATGATTCACACATTGGGTTATATTCATAAGTGATATAATCGATCTTTTGGCTTGATAAAGTAGCTTCAGTTAAAGCATAGATTGGTAATGTATTATATTCTTCTAATAGATGTTCTTCTACAGCAGCTAATACCTGTAACTTAGTTGAAGTATCAGCAGTTACCCACATACCAGCATTTAATTCTGAATACCAGTCATAGAAACTCATAGTGTATTCTTCACCATCGATTTCAGCTGTGAATTCTTGAGTGTTGTCAAAACCATGTTCACCATCGTTATATAATTCTTCATCACAATAGCATTGTAATAAATCATATGGATCGAAGTCATCTCCACCCCAAGCACTATATGCGATATCAGCAGCACCTACAGACATTGCATAGTAAGCATCATCAACTTCTTTAACTTCAACTGTGATTCTACCTTCTAGAGAAGTACCAACAGCAGCAGCGTTGATTGCATCATTGAAGAAGTTTACAGCGTTAGTAATAGTTTCAGAAGCATTAGATGTATTGAACTGTAATACAACTTTATCAGTTTCAGAGATATTACCATCTGCTAAACATTGCTGATAAGCAGATTCAAGTAATTCAGAAGCTTCTTCTACATTGTATCCAGTTAATTCAGATACAGAATCTGCATCATATACGTTACATAATGCCTGTTGAGCTACAGCTTCATCTCTATATACTAAACCTTCATCTGGATCATATACATAACAGTCATTGTATAGACCAAATTCAACTTCACAAGTAGGTACGATTGATTGTACGAAATCAGCACGGTCTAAAGCAAGTGAGAAGGCTTTTCTGAAATCTTTATAAGTAATGATTGTCTTATTAACACCAGAAGTTTCTCTAGATTTTAATGTATCAAATTCTGTGTTGAATGATAATTTATAAGTATAAGATTCTGGAGTATACATTACATAATCAGAAGTTCCATATTGTTCCATATCAGCAGCAGCTAATGTAACTTCATCTAAGTTACCCTGCTGGAATAATAATAATGCAGTAGAGTGATCATCGACGATCTGATAGTTGATTACATCTGTCTGATATTGACCTTCGAAGGCTTCATCAGAGTAACCATACCAGTTTTCATTCTTTTCAAGAGTAATGATCTTTCCATCCTGCCAGTCAGTTAATTTATATGGTCCATAAGACATATAAGTATCTACTGATGTACCATAAGTAGATTTAACAACCCCACCAGTTTCAACCTTATTACCTTCATATAGGTCTTGGTTTAATAACCATCCAGCAGTGAATCCAGAATATAACATATATTCAGAAGATTGAGGGTTTTCTAAGATGTAAACTAATGTATAGTCATCTTTAGCGAAGATTCCTAAATCATCAAATGTTAAATCTGCACCTTCATAATAATAATCATATGCGTTAGCAATTGCATAAGTACCATAAGAATAAGTAGAAGCACGGTAGCATTGCATATCGATATCTAATAAATCCTTCATTGATTCAATATAATCATTGGCAGTAATTGGTGTACCATCTTCCCAGCAGGCATCTTCTCTAAGTGGGAATTCCCATGCATAACCTTCAGTTTCACCTTCTGGAATATTGTATTGTCCAGCATATTCTTCAGTAACATCCTTTGCCATATCAGAAGCCATTTCAGGAATAATTTCATATCCTTGATCATTATCAGAGTAGATAATTGCATATAATCCTCTTTGAGTTAGAGTCATAATTGCGTATTCTGAATTGTACTCCCATTCTGCATTACTTAATGTCTGTACAGATGATGTTCCAACATAGCTATTATAGGTAAAAGTACCTTCAGTAGCGTAATCTGCAGTTTCATCAGTGCTAGATGATTCTTTAGATCCACAACCAGCCATACCAACAACCATACTTGCAGCAAGTAATGCTTTTAGTAATCGTTTTTTCATTTTGTTCCTCTCCTTTTTTCAACGATCTTGTATCATTGTTATACAATGATAAAAACATTTTACCATGACAAAATGATTTGTAAATAATTATTTTGCATTTTATTATTAGAAATTCTTATTTTTCGGATATACATTATTTTATTTGTGAAAATCATATTTTTTATAGATGGTTTGTTTTAAAAAAAAGACAATAAAGTTAGTTGACGGGAATTGTTTGTAATTGCTTTAAATTTATACTATAATTGATTCTGGTGAGTTGCTCTATGAATTTTAAAGTAAAAAGGGAACAGAAGATCAGAAAACTGATCTATGATCTAAGAAAGAAAAAATACAAAGTAAATCGTTTTTCTATTTTTTATCTAAGAAATGAAATCATTCTTGGAATACTAGGAATTATGGAGATCTTGATCTTTATTAGAGATTCCTTTTCTCATTCATTTTATGATCTGCTTCTGGCATTGGCTATAATGGGATTTATCTTTGCTTTCCTTAATAGCTATCGTTATCTTTTTTATTTTTTTAAAAATAAAAGTCGATTTGATGGCTTTGGTTGTATGCTTGGAATCTATGATCTGGATAAAAAGGTTTATTTAAAGAAAAAGGAGATCCTTCTGATCAATTTAAGTGAAATGTTTTTATTAGCTGTTACAGCTTTGATCTCCTATCATTATTTTTTAGGAGTTAGTTTATTTGGTATTTTTTTATTTGTTTTGGATATGATCGAATATATAGAATTAAAGGGTAGGATGAAAAAAAAGCAGGTAATTATGCCTGTAATGTTCTATAAGACTTACCTTATTATAGAAGGAGCTTTTTATGAGTAAAGAAAATAAATTTTTATTGGTGATTTTATCTATTGCTGCCATTATTGGAATTTCCATTGCCTGTTATCAAAATTTCTTTGCAATTCGTATGATGGATCGCTATTCAGGTACGGTTACTAAATATGTCAGTTCAGTAGACAAGGATGGAGATGGCATAGATGATGCTACTGATATTGTAGATAGTGCGATCGCTTATGTAGAAACTAGACCACAATATCAATCTAAATACTATGCAACAGGTTATCCAGATGATAATTATGGAGTATGCACTGATGTTGTTGCTTTTGCTTTATTGAATGCTGGATATGATCTTCAAACCTTAGTCAATGAGGATATTTTAGCCCATCGAGATCGTTATAATATTGATATCGTAGATAAAAATATTGATTTTAGAAGAGTAGTGAATCTAAATGTCTATTTTCAATATAATGCTATTTCTTTAACTACGGATACATCTGATATTACCCAGTGGCAGGGTGGTGATATTGTAGTCTACAATAATCATATTGCTATTGTATCAGATCGAAGAAATGAGGATGGACTTCCTTATGTGATCCACCATCATAGTCCTGAACAGTATAAATATGAAACAGATGATCTTCTATATGGAGAAATTATTGGTCATTATCGTATCAGCTAGTGCACAGTTTGTGCACTTTTATTTTACTTTGCTGCTTATTACTTGATATTTTAAATGATTTTCTTTAAGATAGCACTAAATATATTTACATGTGCAAATATATTTTGAATAAGCACTTTATTTATGGTAAAATATAGAAAAGGAGGGATCAAGGTGGATAAGGAAACAGTATCAATGGTATTAGAAAATATAATGGATCTAAATGAAGCTGCTAAATATATGAATCTATCCAAGGCTCAATTTTGTGTACTGTTAGAAAATCATAAGATCACTCCTATTAAGGATCATTTTTATTATAAAGGAGATCTGGATGATTATATGCATCGCTGCTATTCTTTAAATTCAAAAAATGTAAAGGAAGCATTACTTTATTATACGATGCAGACCTTCTGTAATGATAATGAAAAGGAAACTCTTCATCTTCTGCATACTTTAGAGATTGAAAAGCAGTTTGATCTTCATGATCCTTTCTTTAAGAATCTAGAGATAATCTGTTCCTATTTGCATATCCAGGAAGCGTCTTTTTATAAGAAATATGCACAGATGGAAGCTTATTTTATGAATTTACCAAGTGGAACATTAATTATTTCTAAAGAGGATGGTCTATATCCTATTATGCTAAAGGATGAAAAGGATGCTCCTTATTTCTTATTTGTATTGGGAGATTTAAAACTGCTTGATTCTTTTACCATTGGTATTGTAGGAAGTGAACATCCTAGAGAGGATGAAATTAAAAAGGCTTTATATTTATGTGATTACTGCATCAATAAAGAGATGATTGTTGTCAGTGGTCTTGAAAGAGGGATCAATACTTATCTGGCACTTGAAATAATGAAAAGAAAAAGTAAAGGAATCTTTGTTTTAAGCTGTTCTTTTCTTGATTTCTTTCCTAAGGAAAATAAACAGCTGTATGAGTATATGATAGAAAATGGATTGGTGATCAGTCAGTTTATCTATCATTCTTATCAATCTTCAATGATTGAAAGTCGTAATCTTACTTTAACAGCTTTAAGCAATTCCTGTATTCTTCTAGGGGGAAAGGATCATCATGAATTGACGGATTTTGGCTATGAGGCTTTAAGACAGAACAAGCTTCTTTTGCTTCCTTCCTCTTTAAAGAAAAGCTATATGCATTTCCCTTTAGAGTTAAATGAAGGGGGAGGAAAGTATTTTAGTAATATGGTGGAATTTAAAAAGCTGCTTCATTGTACCTAAAAAGAGATCGTTATTGCGATCTCTTTACTTTAAAAGAATTCTGGATGGTTTTTCTGCAGTACTTTAAAGACAGCTTCTACTTCCTTGTCACTTACAGAAAAGTAAATATCATTTTTTCCTTTAGATACCTTGACTCCCATGATCACGACTTCACCATCATTGCTATCTATTGGATATAACACAATATACTGCTGATCCTTGATCTTAGGGTTATCTAAAACATAAAATTCATTGCTTCCACCAACTCCATCACTCAAGGTAATGGTATCAAATTTTTCTTCCATAGTTTTCTCCTAATTGACTGTAAGATCCTGAGGATCTTCGATTTCAATATCAAATGCATCATCGTCTTCATCACCTTCAAAGGCATATTCATCACGATATTCTTCTTTGAATTTTTCAAAGATTGCTTCAATTAAATCATCATCATCTATGCCAAGATAGTTTTCATCCTGATCTACTTCAAGGATCAAAACCTCTCCATTATCCTCAGCTAATGGATATAAAACGATATATTCAATATTTTCATAGGTTACATAGCCTAAAATATCAAAGTCTACTTCATTGCCTTCCTGATTTTTTAATCTGATTGTCTGATTGATCATACTATTCTCCTTTATACATTTTATAAAGCTTATCATATAAAGCTTCATCTACATCTTCATATTCTACCGCTTCATCTGTTTCCTTGCCAACTGCAAGTATTTCAATATGATCGGTACCTTTTTCCTGAAAGATATCATAATCCTTTTTATTGTATCTGATTGTATCTAAAAAGCAGTATACTACTTCATTTCCATTTTCATCCTCAAAGATCATTTCTAATAATTCATCCATCTTGATTCCTCCTAAACAATGCCATTATAGCCAAATTAATTTATAATTTCAACTTTTCCTTTCTATATTTCTATGCTACAATAACAAATACGAAGGTTTGGTGATTTAAATGATTTATGTTTGTGCTGATATTCATGGCCGTTATGACCTGTTTATGAAATTGATCAATGAAATAGATCTAAAAAAGGAAGATACTTTATACGTAATTGGGGATATTATCGATCGTGGAGAAGAATCCTATGCTATCTATAAATATATTATCAATCATGATAATATTATCCTTTTAAGAGGAAATCACGAACAGATGATGATCGATTATGTCAGAAGAAGATATCCTGACTGGTTTTTAAACGGAGGATATAAAACTTTGGTCTCTATTCCTTATTCAAATAATGATGAATTAGATCAGTATTTACATGAAATGACGACCTATTTTGAAGGGTTGCCTTATTATAAAAGATTAGAAGTAAACGGGAAAAAATACATTCTGGTTCATGCAGGGATCGATTATACCTTACCTATGGAAAAGCAAAAAGCTAGTACTATGCTTTGGATCAGAGAAGGGTTTATTGATGTGGATCAGCGTTATGAAGATAGTACGATCATCTTTGGTCATACTCCTAATCGTACGATGCAGTTTTCAGGAACAAGCAACGATGATATGATTTTCTTTGAACATAAAATTGCGATTGATGGAGCAGCCTGTTTTGGCGGTCAAATCAATTGTTTAAGATTGGACGATTTAAAGGCTTACAAAATCAAATAATCAAAAAAGTTTCAAGTGAAATAAATACTTAGCCTGTAAAAGGTTGTTATTTACAAATGATTGTGATATAAATAGGGTGGAAAAATATTTGTATAAAACGAATATATGCATCGCCTGAACATATATATGTAAACTACAAAATGTTTTCCATATATATGCGGCTAATCAGGTAAAGCTCGACAAATATGGAAGACAGATTGGATTAAAAGTTAGATCGAGTAATTTTTAATACTACATAATGGGAAAGACGGTTGCGTTTTTCCCTATTTTTTGTTTAAAAGATAGTTAGCTTTACTAAAGAAGAGGAGAAATTGTAAAAATGAAAACAGATGTTGAAATCGCACAAGAAGCTAATATGCTTCCAATCAAGGAAGTAGCCGGAAAAATTGGCTTAGAAGAAGATGATTTAGAATTATACGGTAAGTATAAAGCTAAAGTTTCTCTTGAAGCCATCGAAAAAACAAAAGGTAACAAAGATGGAAAATTAATTTTAGTTACAGCTATTAATCCAACTCCTGCTGGAGAAGGAAAAACAACTACTATGATCGGTTTAGGTATGGCTATGAACAAAATCGGTAAAAATACCATTGTTGCAATGCGTGAACCATCATTAGGTCCATGTTTTGGTGTAAAAGGTGGTGCTGCTGGTGGAGGTTATGCACAGGTAGTTCCAATGGAAGATATTAACTTACACTTTACTGGAGATATTCATGCTATTACTGCTGCAAATAACTTAATTGCAGCTATGTTAGATAACTCTTTACAACAGGGAAACCCATTAGATATCGACCCAAGAACAATCGTATGGAAAAGATGCGTTGACTTAAATGACCGTGCTTTAAGACATATCGTAATTGGTATGGGTGGTAAAACAAATGGTGTTGTAAGAGAAGATGGATTTGACATTACTGTTGCTTCTGAAGTTATGGCAATCTTATGCTTAGCTACTTCTCTAGAAGATTTAAAAGCTAGAGCAGCTAGAATGATCGTTGCTTATAACTATGATGGTAACCCAGTTACTGTTGATGATTTACAGGCAACTGCAGCTGTTACGATCTTATTAAAGGATGCAATCAAACCTAACTTAGTTCAAACTTTAGACAATACACCTGTATTTGTTCATGGTGGTCCTTTTGCTAATATTGCTCATGGATGTAACTCAGTTATGGCTACAAAATTAGCTTTAAAATTAAGTGATTATACAATTACTGAAGCTGGTTTCGGTGCTGACCTTGGAGCTGAAAAATTCTATGATATTAAATGTCGTCAGGCTGGTTTAAAACCAGATGCAACTGTAGTAGTTGCTACTGTTAGAGCCTTAAAGATGCATGGTGGAGTAGATAAGAAGGAATTAGCTGCTGAAAACCTTGAAGCATTAGAAAAAGGTATTGCTAATCTTGAAAAGCATATTGAAAATGTTAAATCTTATGGTGTTCCTTGCTTAGTAGCAATCAACCAATTCCCTACAGATACTGAAGCTGAATTACAATTATTAAAGGATAAGGTTAATGCTTTAGGTGTTGAAGCAGAAATCTCTAAGGTAGTTGTAGATGGTGCAAAAGGGGGAGTTGCTTTAGCTCATAAATTAGTTGAATTATTAGATTCAACAACTACTAACTTTGCTCCATTATATGAATTAGACTTACCAATCAAAGATAAGATCAAAGCAATCGCTACTAATATTTATGGTGCTGATGGTGTTACTTTCGATAAGAAGGCTAACAGTATGATCAGAAAGTTAGAAAAACAAGGATTTGGTAATTTACCAATCTGTATCGCAAAAACTCAATATTCATTATCTGATAACCAGAAGTTATTAGGTAGACCTACAGGATTCAAGATCAAGATTCAAGACGTTATTATCTCAGCTGGTGCAGGATTTATTGTTGCTATTGCTGGTGATATTATGAGAATGCCTGGATTACCAAAGGTTCCTGCTGCTGTTAATATGGATATTGATAACTCAGGAAAAATCTCAGGATTATTCTAAAATAATTGGAATCAAGGAGGGTATTATGAAAGTTGCAATTATTATGGGGTCTACATCAGACTTATCAAAAGTTGAACCTGCTATTGGTATTTTAAAGGACTATGGAGTTGAAGTATCTGTAAGATGCTTATCAGCTCATAGAGCTCATGCAGGATTAAGTGCATTTATTAAAGAAACTGAAACAGATGGAACTGAAGTTATTATTACAGCTGCTGGAATGGCTGCTGCTCTGCCTGGTGTTGTTGCTAGTCAGACTGTTTTACCTGTTATTGGTGTACCAATTGCTGGTAGTAATTTAGATGGTATGGACGCTTTATTATCGATCGTTCAGATGCCTTCTGGTATCCCAGTTGCTACTGTTGCAATCAATGGTAGTAAGAATGCTGCTTATTTAGCATTACAGATCATGGCTATCAAGCATGATGAAATCAAACAGAAATTACTTGCTTATAGAGCTCAAATGGAAGCAGATGCAATGAAGGCTAATGAGCAGGTTATTGAAAAGTATAAATAGGAGGAATTTTAAATGGATTACAAAAAAGCCGGTGTTGATATTGAAGCTGGTTATAAATCAGTTGAATTAATGAAGGGTTATGTAAATGCCACTAAGAGACCTGAAGTTTTAGGTGGAATTGGTGGATTTGCTGGTGCTTTCGATTTAGCCAATATCAAAAATATGGAAGAACCTGTATTATTATCAGGAACTGATGGATGTGGAACAAAGGTTAAATTAGCATTCATTATGGATAAGCATGATACTATTGGTATTGATGCAGTTGCTATGTGTGTAAATGATATCGCATGCTCAGGTGGAGAACCATTATTCTTCCTTGATTATATTGCCTGTGGTAAAAACTACCCAGAAAAAATTGCTACAATCGTTAAAGGTGTAGCAGAAGGATGCTTACAGTCAGAATGTGCCTTAGTTGGTGGAGAAACTGCTGAACATCCAGGTTTAATGCCTGAAAATGACTATGACTTAGCTGGATTTGCTGTTGGTGTTGTAGATAAGAAGGATATTATCGATGGTTCAACTATTAAAGCTGGAGATGTACTTGTTGGTATTGCTTCTTCTGGTGTACACAGCAATGGTTTCTCATTAGTTAGAAAGGTATTTGAAATGACTGAAGAATCATTAAATACATACTATGATGAATTAGGTAAGACATTAGGTGAAGCTTTAATTGAACCTACTAGAATTTATGTTAAGGCATTAAAGAGTGTAAAGAATGCTGGAGTTAAAGTAAAGGGATGCTCTCATATTACTGGTGGGGGATTCTTTGAAAATATTCCAAGAATGTTACCTGATGGGGTAAAGGCTGTAGTTAAAAAGGACAGCTATGAAGTACCTGCTATCTTCAAATTGATCCAGAAAAATGGAGAAATCGCTGAACATATGATGTATAACACATTTAATATGGGAATTGGTATGGTATTAGCTTTAGATCCTGCTGATGTTGATACAGCTATGAAGGCTATTGAAGCTGCTGGTGATACCTGCTATGTAATTGGACAGGTTGAAGCTGGAGAAAAGTGTGCTGAATTATGTTAAGATTTGCAGTTTTAGTATCTGGTGGTGGAACTGATCTTCAGTCCATCATCGATGCCTGGCAGGCAGGAAAGATCCATGGAGAATTAGCTTTAGTTGTTTCTAATCGTAAGGCTGCTTATGGTCTTGAAAGAGCAAAGAAAGCAAATATTCCTGCTGTATGTATACATAAACAAGAAAATTTATTAAAGAAGTTAAAGAAAGAAAATATTGACTTCGTGGTATTAGCTGGATATCTGGCAATTCTATCTAAAGAATTGATTGAAGCATATCCAAATAAGATCATCAATATTCATCCATCCTTAATTCCTTCTTTTTGTGGAGATGGAATGTATGGTATGAATGTTCATAATGCGATCTTTGCTAAAGGAGCAAAGGTATCTGGAGCAACTGTTCACTTTGTTAGTGAAGAAGTAGATGGGGGCCCAATTATCGCACAAAGAGCTGTACCAATTGATGATTTAAATAGTCCTGAAGAGATCCAGGCAAGAGTATTAGAAATTGAACATCAGATTTTACCAGAAGTTGTGGCAAAATACTGTGATGGAAAAATAGAAATTAATGAACAAGGAAGGGTAATTGTAAAATGAGAAGAGCATTAGTTAGTGTTACTGATAAAACAGGAATTGTTGAATTTGCAAAAGGATTAAATGAATTAGGATTTGAAATTGTTTCTACTGGTGGAACAATGAAGGTTATTGCTGAAGCTGGTATCCCAGTAATCGCAATTGATGATGTAACTGGATTCCCAGAAATCTTAGATGGACGTGTTAAAACTTTACATCCAATGGTTCATGGTGGTTTATTATACAGAAGAGATTTACCTAGCCATGTTGAAACTGTTGAAAAGATGGGAATCAACCCTATTGATTTAGTATGTGTTAACTTATATGAATTCGAAAAAGCATTAAAAGCTGGTAAACCAATGGCTGATATGATTGAAAATATCGATATCGGTGGACCTTCAATGATCCGTTCAGCTGCTAAAAACTTCAAGGACGTATTAATCGTTACAAATCCTGCTGATTATAACGATGTATTAGCTGCTATTAAAGATGGTACTGATACTTATGATTTCAGATTAAACTTAGCATATAAAGCATTCAGCTTAACTGGAAGCTATGATGCCATGATCTCACGTTACTTTGCTGGTGTTGTTGGAGATGATTTCCCAGAAATCTTAAATATCTCATTAAAGAAAGAAGAACATTTAAGATATGGTGAAAACTCTCAACAAAGAGCTAATAAATATGTAGATGGATTTGTTCAAAATTCATTATTAGACTATGAACAATTAAATGGTAAAGAAATTTCTTTCAACAACGTTAATGACTTATATGGAGCTATCGCTTGTGTTAGAGAATTCGGTGATCAGATCGTAACTGCTGCAATTAAACACTCAACACCTTGTGGGGTTGCTATTGCTGATACTGGTTATGATTCATATATGAAGGCTTACAACGCTGATCCACAATCAATCTTTGGTGGTATCGTTGCTGTAAACTATAAAATCGATAAAGCTACTGCTTTAGAAATGAAGAAGATCTTCTTAGAAATCGTTGCTGCACCTGATTTTGATGATGATGCATTAGAAGTTTTAAAGAAGAAGAAAAACTTACGTGTCTTAAAATTAAAGAACTTAAATGCTAGAGATGCTAAGTATGATATTAAATATCTTGAAGGTAAAGTATTAGTTCAAGACTTAAATACAAAGATGATCGATGAAATTAAGACTGTTACTACTGCTCAGCCAACTCAACAACAAATATCAGATATGGAATTTTGTATGAAGGTTGTTAAGTATGTTAAATCTAATGC
>R17__coassemble_460_pt1 | contig 19609 bp, 24 predicted proteins | sample R17__metabat2_high_PE_012 | metagenome-assembled genome bin R17 | reverse complement strand
ATGATTAGATGATTGAGTTAATATATAGCTGTTACTTGAATCACAGTGAGAATATTCTGATAAATTCTCATCTTCATTATAAAAAACTGGTGAAAACTGATATAAGGTTTGATCTGCTTCCCACCATTGATAAGTTACTTTTTTTGAGAAGAATAAATATAACTGACTGAAAGCGAAAAATCATAGATATGATCATCATTGTCCTCTTCAAGATCTTCATAAGTAATTAAAGTATAATCCTGTTTATACATTTTTTGAAATGCTTCATTGATCTCATTGACACTTGTACTCGTATCTTGACTACATCCCATTAGAACCATAGATAAGCTAAGTAATAAAGTAATTATTTTTTTCATTATTCATTCCTCCCATTCCTATTTTACATATATTTCTGATTTATGTTCATTATTTGGATAAAATACAATAATAGGGACAGTTTTGTCCCTATTTTTCTTTCATGATCTCTATTGTACTAGATCTCTTGGTATCGATCTGTCTAGATAAATTCATTTTAGTTTCTAGATTGTACTTGTAATTGGAAGCAAAGATACAGCTAAATAAGATATTTAAAATATAGCTGGTAGATTCTTTAGAAGTATAATTGTTGATCTTGCTGTAGAGTCTTTCTCTTGTAGTCATATAGAAAACATAATCAGATAATCTTGATAAGGTATTATCTCCAATAGAGGTAATGGAAATAATCGGTAAATGTTTTGAATGGAGAGCAGCAGCACTGCTTAAGAGTTCTTCATTTTCTCCTGAATAGGATATAAAGATCGATACATCATGTGATGTAGTGGCATAGATGGTATAAGGAAATTCATCCAGATTTTCTATAATAGTTACTTTTTTTCCTATTGTTCTCATACTGTATTTAAAATCATAGGCTACGCCAATCGCATTAGTGATCCCATAAACATAGATATTCTCTGCTTTGCTTAATAATAATACAGATTTCTGTAGTATATCATGATCAATTAGATTCATGGTATCAATAATTGTATTGGATAATAGACTGCCAATACGGTTGACAATTTCCATATTCGTATGTTCTCTATTAAAAGGATAATTTGGGTCGATATCTTCAAAATGATCATGAATATATTTTAATTCATCTACAATTGCACCTTTTAATTCCTTCCATCCTTCATATCCTAATTTTTTAGATAGTCTGACAGTTGTAGAAGGGGAGGTATAGGTAGCTTTTGCGATATCATTAATAGATAGTTTACTGATCTTATGTTGATGAGTGATCAGATATTTAGCTACTTCCTTTTCATTTCCTGATAATTCCTGCATTTCTTCTAGCTTCTGTATAATTAACATATTTCCACTTCCTTACTTTATATTGGAATATTATAACATTTTATCTTATCTAAATGGAAATAATTTCCAAATTTACTTAATTTTATTGAAAATAATGGAACTGTGCTTCAAATAATTTCTAGCATATTTTGGATCCTGTTATTTTTGATTATACTAGCTATAAGAGGTGAAAGAATATGTTGCATTATTTACCTGGCTGTGATGTCAATAAGAATCATAAAGAGGCTGGAAATAAAATTACAAATTATATGATTTCTAAAGGAATCCAGATCGAAGAGTGCTGCCGTAGTCATGATTCATTAGCAAATCTACATGATACAATTATTCAAAACTGTACCATGTGTCAGCTGATCTTAAAAGAGGTACAAAAAGCTAAAGTGATCTCTCTATAGGATATGTCTTAGAGGATCCTTCTTTTCCTTTTGTGGATATGAAAGGAAAAGAAATCACGATTCAGGATTGCTGGAGAACAAAAGATGATCAAAGACTGCATGAGGCTATCAGGGAGTGTCTAAGAAGAATGAACTATAAAATTGTAGAGATGGATACATGCAAAGAAAAAAGCGAATTCTGTGGGGTATGGAATTTAGATCATTTAACTCCAATTGCTTTAGATTTAGCACCTGATACCTTTGGAAAATTAGAAAAGCAGATCAAAGTCTATCGTGAAGAAGAAAAGATAGAAATCATGAAACAGTGGTGTAAACAGTTTAATAGTGATGTAGTATGCTACTGCAATGGATGTGAAAAAGGACTTAGAATAGGTGGTATAGAACCTATTCATATGATTGAATTATTAGCGAAAGGATTATAGAGAGATGAGAGAAGATTTTTTATGGGGTGGCGCAAGTGCTGCCAATCAGTATGAAGGTGGATACAATGAAGGAAATAGAGGATTAAGTATTAATGATGTGGAAATGGGAGCCAGTCATGGACATAAAAGAGAGATTCATGAATTTATTCATGAAGGTGTTTATTACCCTAGTCATAAGGCTACTGATTTCTACCATCATTATAAGGAAGATATTGCTTTGATGGGTGAAATGGGATTTAAATGTTATAGAATGTCTATTGCCTGGTCAAGGATCTTTCCTCATGGGGATGATGAAATCCCTAATGAAGAAGGATTAGCTTTCTATGAAGATGTATTTAAAGAATGTCATAAGTATAATATTGAACCTATGGTTACTTTACACCATTTTGAACTTCCATTAGCTTTAGTTCAAAATTATGGTGCCTGGAGAAACCGTAAATTAATTGATCTATCAGTAAGATACGCAAAATGTGTGATGGAAAGATATAAAGATTTGGTGAAATACTGGTTTACCTTTAATGAGATCAATTCCTTATTTTTAGCTCCTGTCCCATGGCATCAATCTGGAATTATTTACCAGGATGATGAAAATGCAACCGATGTTATGTTTCAGTCAGCTCATTATCAGTTGGTTGCCAGTGCTTTAACTGTTATTGAAGGTCATAGGATCAATCCAGAATTCAAGATTGGAAATATGATTTTATACAACTGCTATTATCCTATGAGCTGTAATCCCGTGGATAGTCAGATGGTACTAGATAAGTTAGCTCCTATTTATTACTTTGCAGATGTTCAATGCAAAGGATACTATACAAATACATGTAAAGCTTATTTAACTAAAATGGGAGGTCATTTTGATATTGCTGAAGACGATCTTGAGATATTAAAAGCAGGTACAGTTGATTTCTTAAGCTTCAGTTATTATGCATCCTTAACAGAAGGATTAGAAGCTGATCATTCTGCTGATGGAAATCTATTAGATGGAGGAAGAAATCCTTACCTTGAATCAACAGCATGGGGATGGCAGATCGATCCACTTGGTTTACGTTTATCACTGAATTATTTATATGATCGTTATTCTCTTCCTTTATTTGTATCAGAAAATGGGATGGGTGCTATAGATGAATTTAAAGATGGAACTGTAGAGGATGATTATCGAATTGATTATCTAAAAAAACATATTCAGGCATTAAAGGATGCTGTTGAAATAGATCTTGTAGATTGTTTTGGATATACCTCATGGGGACCAATTGATATTATTTCAGCTGGTACAGGGGAAATGAGAAAAAGATATGGATATGTCTATGTTGATGCCAATGACAGGGGAGAGGGAACCTTTAAAAGATATAAAAAGAAATCCTTTTACTGGTATCAAAAATGTATTCAAAGTAATGGTCAGTGCGAGTAGTACTGACTTTTTCAATGAATACTTTATTTCTAAATAGAACGGTTATAAATCTTAGAATAATAAATATCCAGATAAGGTAAAGCGTTAAAGGTTCATATGAACCTTTTTTACTTGACTTCTTCAAGTACAAAATAGCCATCAATTATTTTATATCCTTCTAATACCATAAAACGATCTACGATTTTTAAACAGTTATCTTCAGTGATCGTATCACTATCACGATCAAGCAGATCAGATATTTCATCTGGATAGAGCTCTAAGGCAGCCTCTACAATATCTGAAAACTGATTTAAATAAAGTTCTTTGGCTAAGACAAGAAATAAGCGATATTCATCTTCTTTACCTTGAAGCTTCATTAACATATTATGAACATGCTTAAACTGTTCTGCAGTATATTCTTCCTTTAAGCCTAGATATTCGATCGTTAGATCGGCAATCTCTTTAAAGGTATCTATATTGATCTTATTTTCTTTTAGATCTTCTAATATATCTGAATTTGTATATAAATCTTCTTGTGGATGATTTTCTAGAAAGACTAAGATCTGATAGACACAATGATAGATCTCATCAAATTTATAGGTAGTGGTATCACTAAGATAAGCAATTACAGTGACTAAAGGTTCTTCATTTACATCACTAAAGGGTAATTCTTCATCAAACATATCATTCATCTCCTCTTGTATAATATACCGAAAAATAAAAGAATAATCTACTGTTTTATCTTTATAAATTGTATAATAGAATAAGAAATAGAGATAGATTATAAGTAAGGAAAGTAGAATGTCTAAAAAAGTAATTGCAATCAATGGAAGTCCAAGAAAAAGCCAGAATACAGCTAAGCTGTTTAGCCTGTAAAAATATAAATACAAAGATCAAAGGGAAACGATACTGGAAGGATGAATTATCTCCTGTTTTAAATCAGCTATATCAGGCAGATGTATTACTAATAGGTTCACCTATCTATTATGGAGAACCTACAGGAATGGTAAGATCAACTTTCCCTGCTATGTTCTATAATGATTATACAAGTGTCTTTGAAGGAAAAATAGATGTAGGGATTATTTTAACGATGAATGTAAATGAAGAAAGCTATCCATCCTTTTATTCTAAAAAGATGGAAGAATACTTTGCTCCCTATCGTTTCTTAAATGGTCATACAACCATTCTTACTTCCTGTGATACCCTACAGGTAGATGATTATTCTAGATATGAGATGAAATCATTTAATGAAGAACATAAAAAGGAACATCACGCAAAACAGTTTCCTTTTGATCTAAAGAAAGCATACGATCTAGGCTATCAGCTTTGTAGATAATTAAGAAGGCTATTGTATCAAAAAGGTATTTAAAGTAATGGTCAGTGCAAATAGTACTGACTTTTTAAATGAATACTTTATTTCTAAATAGAAGTGTTATATAATTTAGTTAGTTAGTGTAAACTTATATAGAGGTGATCGTAATGAAAAAACTAACTGAATATGAACCAGAAAGAAGATTTACCATTGCTGAAGATGGTTTCCATGGAACATACTATAAGCCTGAGGTCAATAAATATCCAGATAAGGTACTGATCTTATTTGGAGGATCAGCAGGAAAATTCCTGTTAAGTGAAATGTGTGCAGAAAAGTATTATGAAAATGGATTAAATGTGATAGCTGTAGCTTATCGTGATGTACCAGGAGCTCCAAGTCAACTTCATGGAATACCATTAGAATTGATTGAAAAAGCTATACTTTGGGGTAAAGAAAATGTAGGAAATAAAGTAATTGTCAATGGAATATCCTTAGGAGGACAGCTGGCATTACTATTAGGAAGCTATTTTCCTGATCTTGTATCAGGGGTGGTAGCCATCAATCCAATGCATTTTTCTCAGCAGGGAATGAAAAGCTTTAAAGCTTTAGAATTTACGCCTAATGCATGCTTTACACTAAGAGGAGAGGATCTTCCTTATTATCCAGTATCAGTGAGTACTAAAGAGTTTCAAAAGCAACTGAAAAAAGATGCCAGAAAGAGTCATGAATTTATGAACTGTGCTGAATTCTATCGAAGAGAAATTAAACTGATGGATAATGATGCCCCTTATATGATTCCAGTAGAAAAATCGAAAGCAGCAATATTATTACTAAGTGGTGGTCAAGATGTTATGCTTCCCTCTCAAGAAATCTGTGAAAAGGTAGTAGAGCGTTTAGAGAAATATCATTATAGTTATCCTTACAAGCATCTTTATTATGAGATTGCCAGTCACTATTTATGTCCTGCTAAACCACTAACAGCTAAATTATTTAGAATAGAACGTAAAGAAGCAAAAAAGTGTGATTTAAGCAGAAAACAAGCATTAGAGGATACTTTAAAATTTATCGAAGAGATCTAGAGGAAAGAGGAGTTCAACTGTAGATCTGATAATAATGGATTATTCATGGATATAAAGAAAATAACGTGATAAAATATACATATATAAAGTATATGGCTAATAAAGAAAAGATAAAATGAGACGTCCTATGATGCTGATCAAGACTCAAAAAGGATCTTTAAAGGAGGTAAATCAACATGATTATAAGAAAATATAAGGAAACAGATCTAGAAGAGATGATCATGATCTGGAATGAAGTAGTTGAAGAAGGAAATGCCTTTCCTCAAATAGAAACATTAACACTTGAAACAGGTAAGGAATTCTTTGCTTCACAGACCTACAGTGCAGTTTGTAGTGATCAGGGAAAAATCTTAGGCTTATATATTCTTCATCCTAATAATATAGGAAGATGCTCCCATATATGTAATGCCAGTTATGCTGTATTATCCACTAAAAGAGGAAAGCATATAGGAGAAGGATTGGTAAAGGACTGTCTAATTCAGGCTAAAAAACATGGATATGGAATTTTGCAGTTTAATGCTGTAGTAGAGAGTAATATACATGCCAGACATTTATATGAACGTCTAGGATTTATACAATTAGGAGTAATTCCTAATGGCTTTCTAAAAAAGGATGGAAGCTATGAAAATATTTGTCCATATTATCATGAACTTTAAGAAAGAATGACAGAAAGAAATCTTATAAAAGATTTCTTTTTAATTTCCTGAAAAAGGATTATAATAGAGTTAGATATAGGTAACATAAAGGGGTGGTTATATGTCTAAAGAAGATCAATATCAAAATATGGTTCCATCATTTGTAAAGCTGTTTAATAGATATACTAAAGAGGTCCTACATGAAAATAGTGAAGAAATGGAAAGGAAGGCATCTGAAATCTATAAAAAATATTATGAAGCAACCCCAAAAATTGGAGGAGCTAATAATCCTATGGCTTCTAATCTATATGAATTTATGACTTGTGTAGCTTATTTTGAAGCCAGTGATAACCGTATTAATGTTGATTCTATTGATACGATCCTTGGATGGATGTTGGATTCTTATCAGACATTAGGTAAATTTGTTAATTTTAATGGTAAACTGACTCCTAAAATAATGAATCTGATGTTTAAATATATGGCATCTACAACTAGTAAGCATAAAAACAAAGGAGAGTGGGGGAATACCTGGGATCTTCTCTATAATCCAGAAAATCACCAGGAGGGATCTGCTTATCGTTTAATTGGATGTCCGTTACTAGCATTTGCTAAAGCAAATGGCTATGAGGACATTATGCCTAAATTCTGTGCTATTGATCATGCATCAGCAAAAATGATGCATGCTAAGCTGATCAGGTTACATACTGAAGCATTAGGGGGAGAATATTGTGATTATTGGTTTGTAGGAGATGAAAGTGAAGAAGCTAAGAAATATGCTGACCTGCCAAAAATTTAATAGAATATGATATTTTAAATCAGACAGCTGCCAATAGAATCCTATTTACAATAGTTATTTTAGTTGGGAAAGTAACAGGAATGATCATAGAAAGACTAACAAAATAATAAACAGAATATAGATAAATGTGGTAGAATAAAAGAAATAGAGGTGGTTATATGTTTGAACAGAAAATTCTTTTATTCTTATCAGTGGTAAAAAATGGGTCCTTTTCAGGAGCTGCCAAGGAAAATTATATTTCTCAATCAGCTGTTTCCCAAGCTATGAACAAACTGGAGGATGAGCTGAATATTAAATTATTTGATCGTAGTGGATATCGCCCTAAGCTTACTAATGCTGGATCATATTATTATGATGCATTATCAAAGATGGTAGGGGATTACGATAATATAGTTAAGAATATGCATAATATTGCCATGAACTCTCAAAAGATCACGATCGCTATTACCAATGACTTTGAAAAAAAGCATATCCAGCGTATTATTAAAGCCTTTAAACAGGAGCATGATGTAAAGATTGCCGTTAAAAGATGTTCTCCTAATGAATCTCTTTCTCTTTTACAGGATCAGAAGGTGAATATTAGTATTGGAATGGATACTGATCTAGAAAATGAAAAGAATATTACTTCTCATATATTATATCAGTGTCATGTCTGTATTGTCTGTTCAACAGCGAATCCATTATCTGCTTTAAAACAGGTCTCCATTGAACAGCTTAAGGAAGAACCTGTTGTTTTATTAACTACTCAGATCGATCAGAAAACCTATAATAAATTTATGAACGCCTTTAAGCTAGATGAATTTATTCCTCATATTGTTAAGGAATGTGAAGATATTGATGATTATATGATGTCTATAGGGTATGATGAAGGAATCGGTTATACTATTGAAGAGCTATGTGAAGAAAGCGAAGATATAGTCTGTATTCCGTTATTAAACTCTCATCATGAATCTACGATCTCTATTGCTGTCAATGCGAAGGAAGATAATAAATATGTTGATCTGCTAAGCAGGGAAATACAAAAATATTTTACGCAGTTATCCAAAGACTATAAGTAGAACTTATGGTCTTTATTAGTTTTTGACTACTATTTTATTCTTGTGAATATGTTATCATAGAATCAACAAATATAGGAGGAAATAAAAATGGGTAAATTATTATTAACAGGTGTTGATGGAAACTTAGGTAAAATCGCTGCCGAAACTTTATTAACTTTAGAACCAAAGGAAAACTTAATTTTCTGTGGTTACAGTGAAGCATCATTAAAGAAATATGCTGAAATGGGAATTGAAACTCATCAGACTAATTTCAATAATCCTGAAGGATTAGCTGAAGCATTTAAGAATGCTGATGTATTAGCATTGATCTCTATGCCTTTTGTTGGAGTAAAAAGACAAAATGCACATAAGAATTGTGTAGATGCTGCTAAAGCTGCTGGAGTAAAACAGATCGTTTATACTTCATTAGTAAATGCTGCTGATGAAACAAATCCTTCAGTAGAAAAGAAGGATCATATCTATACTGAAAGATATATTGAATCTCAAGGGTTAGATTATCAATTTATGAGAAATTCTCAATATGCTGAAGCAATGATCACAAACTATTTCACATATGCAAGAATGGGTGCTCCATTAACTAACTCTCAAGGAGATGGTTTAATGGCTTATATTTCAAGAGTAGACTGTGCTAAGGCAGTAGCTTATGCTTTACATAGATCTAATGAATTCCATCATAAGGTATGGAATATCAACGGATTAGAATTAATGACAATCTCTACATTCTGTGCTATTGGAGATGTTTCAACTGGAAATCATGTTCCATTTGTAAATGTAACAGATGAAGAAAACTATCAGATCTGGGATGCTATGGGTGTACCAAGAACTACTGATGGTGTATTCCTAAAGGATTCAGAAGCTCCTTTCTCATCAGATGGTATGGTAACCTTTGCTCAGGCAATCAGAGAAGGTAAGATGGATCTTTGCACAAAGGATTATGAAGCATTAACAGGAATGAAACCTATCTCTGTTAAATATATGTTCGATCACAATCAGGAATATCAGATTGGTGAAAGACATTCACAAGATAAATAGAAAGATGCATAAGCATCTTTTCTTTTAGAAGAGGATCCTATATGAAATATGAATATGTGATGAGTCCAATTCAGATTGGACCGATGAAATTAAAAAATAGAGTATCCTTTACACCAGTATGGCCATCCTTTGCCAGCGATAATGGTAGAGTCAATCGTGAGTTAATGGAATGGGTCAGAGATATTGTAAAGGGTGGTGTAGGAATCATTAATATTGGCTGTGGATGTGTAAATCGTAATCTTCCACCATTTGTATCTCATTTACTTAGAATGTCTGAAGAAGGAGTCGTAAATGAAATGACGATCCTATCTGATCTTGTTCATATGTATAACTGTAAAATTGGAATAGAATTATTTGCTATCAATATGTATGCAGGAAGTTTTGAAACAAGGGATACAAATACTACTAAGCCAGCTGTTGAATTAGATCCAACCTATATGACTAAGGAACAGATCCATGAATATATTGAAGACTTTGTTGAAGCTGCTGACCGTGCAGTAAGATGTGGAGTTGACAGTTTAGTGATCCATGGTGCTCATGGACAGTTACCAGGATGCTTCTTAAATAAGCTGATCAATGAAAGAGATGATGAATATAGTGCAGATAATATAGAAAATGCTTCACGTTTTACAGTGGAATTATTATCGGCTATCAGAAATAGAATTGGAAATCAATTAGCTATTGAATATCGTATAAATGCTAGTGATATGATCCCTGGTTCTCCTTCATTAGATGAGGTTATTGAATTCGTTAAACGTATTGAACCTTATATTGATCTTTTACATGTATCTCGTGGCTTACATTCTGAACAGAAGCTTGCTCCTTATATGAATCAGCCTTTATATTATCCTCATGGTATCAATATTGAAGATGCTACAAAGATCAGAAAAGCGATTCATATTCCTGTTACTGTAGTAGGTTCAGTTACGCTTGAACAGGCAGATGAATATATTAAAAATGGAAAGGCTGATATGGTCTCTATGGCTAGAGGCTTAATGGCTGATCCAAATATGGTAAGAAACGCTAAATTTGGATGTCCAGAAAAGACTAGACCATGTATTCGCTGTAATAATTGTATCAATATTACGCATTATAAGCTGACAGCTGTAAGATGTTCTGTAAATGCTGAGATGGGAATGGAAACGATCTATATGAATATAGGAAAGACTACTCCTAAAAAGGTAGCTGTTATTGGTGGTGGACCTGCAGGAATTGAATTTGCCAGAACTGCTGCTGCACGTGGTCATACAGTAGATCTGTTTGAAAAATCAGATCATCTAGGTGGAGTCTTAAATATGGCTGCTACACCAGATTTTAAACAGGATATTAAGAATTATCTGGAATGGACGATTCGTTCTATCAAAGAAACAGAAAACGTCAATATTATGATGAATAAAGAAATAAATCCAAATGACTTAAAGGATCAAAGCTATGATGCAATTGTAGTGGCCGTTGGTTCTAAACCAATTATTCCTTCCTTTGTACAAGAAAATGATCAGATCGTCTGGGTAGGGGATATTGAAAAGGGAAATGTAGAAGCAAAGGATCGTATTATTATAGTTGGAGCTGGTTTAACTGGATGTGAAACGGCCTTAAATCTAAAAAGAAAAGGAAAAGATGTTACTTTAGTAGATATGATTCCTGTTGAACGTTTTGCTTCAGGAGGAGCTAAATTCAATCAGGTAGCTTTAAAGGGATTAATAGAAGATGCTAATGTAAAGATGATTGGAAATGTAAAGCTAGTTTCTCAAAATGGTAAAGTAGTCTTTACTGATTTAAAGGATCAGATCCTAGATTTAGATGCAGATCAGATTATTCTTTCATTAGGAGTAAGACCTGATGAAGAGTTTGTTCATTCATTTGAATCGATCAATCAGGAGGTTATCTATATTGGCGACTGCAATACAAGAGCAGGTACCCTTTATAATGCCATTCATACTGCTCATGAAGCTGCTTCAATTTTATAAATAGAATAAGATCACTGATCGTTGTCAGTGGTCTTTTTCTTTTGCATGATTTGGATAAATATTATATACTAGAGAGGTATGAAAAAGGAGGATCAATATGTTTCATTTTAAGGAAAAGACAATCAACAAAATCAAAAAATATCTTACTATTTTCACAACTATTCAGCTTTTATTTTCCATTGGAGGAAGAATAGCAGGGGTTTATACTAACAGTAAGATGTTATTTAATATTATGCTATGTACCTGTATGCTTTTAATTCTGATCGTACCTGAACATTTATTTAAACATCTAAGTATCAAGATCCCTCTTGAATTATATTTTTTAGTCTTTCTGTTTGCTTTTTGTGCGATTATTCTAGGAGATGTATTAAATTATTATAATTATTATCCATGGTGGGATTCCATGCTTCATTTTTTATCTGGTGTGATTATTCCGTTTTTTGGCTTATGGCTGATTAAACTATTAATGGCTGAAAAAAGTGAACTGATCTATATGAATAAAACCTTTACTATGATTTTTATACTGATGCTGACAATGGGACTTGGAGCTATGTGGGAAATTGTAGAATATACCTATGATGATTTATTTAATACCAATACCCAACAGTTTATGGAAACTACTACAGGATCCTTGATCAGTGAAGAGGATATCCCTTTAACTGGTCATGATGCTTTAAATGATACTATGAAGGATCTAAAGCTTGCCTTAGGGGGAAGTATAACAGTAATTGCCTATGCATCTTTCAAGGATCGAAAAAAACAAAAAGAAAATTAGTTATTTTTTTCTGTTTATTTATTTGATATTATGTTATGCTAGTGGATAAAGGAGAAATATATGAAGGAATATTTGGCTTATACTACTAAAAACTTAAAAGATAATCTTGTAATACTTATAGCGGGGATCGTTTTTATCATCGCTGGTACAATTGTTTTAAAACAAAGTAAAATAACTGGAATTGTTTTAATAATTTTAGGATTTATTCTATTACTAAGTCTAGCTTTACAAAAGAGAAACAATCAAACGAGTCTGACAAAGATGGAAGGAAGAATGGAAGAAGTACTAAATGATTTTAAACAGGCCCAGATCATTAGTGAAGATGATGCAAGAATAGGGGATATTTATATCTTTAGAAAAAAATACAATGATCCTTTATTGATCAGTGAGATCATTCAGGCTGATTATTCAGAAAAAATAAATAGCGATAACTCTGGAAATGATGCAGGAATTTATCTTAAGCTTACAAACGGAAAAGAAGAAAAACTATGTGGGATCTATGGACCTGATAAAAAGAAACAGGGAAATTCAATTATTCAGTTACTTAAAGAAAAAAATAAAGAAATCAGCTGATTTCTATTAAGGAAAAAAAATGAAAAAACTATTTGGAGAAATAAATCTAACCTGGCCTAAATTAATTGTTTTTGCGATTATTGCGGGCTTATATACAGCTTTAATGGCGATATTACCAACTAAGGATACTTCCTTTGGGGATATTACAGTTACCTTTGAGGTGTGGATCCTGTTTGGTATTCTTATTATTATGAACAGTAAATCACCTAAAGATTCAGCCTTAAAATGCTTTATCTTTTTCTTGATTTCACAGCCTTTAGTTTATCTTGTACAGGATATTTTATACAGTAGTCACTTATTTGTATTATATTATCGTAACTGGGTAGGATGGACACTGCTTACTATTCCAATGGGATATATTGGTTATTATATTAAGAAGGATCGCTGGTATTCTCTAGTGATCTTAGTTCCAATGCTAATATTTGTAGCGCTGATCTATTATTCTTATTTTAGTGAAGTAATATCATTCTTTCCAAATCATCTATTAACAACGATTTTCTGTCTTTTAACTTTACTGCTCTATCCACTTGTTTTATTGAACAGTAAGAAGTTAAAAATGATTGGTGTAACGATCTCTGTTTTACTTCTTTTAGGTGCCAGTGGAGTCACTTTAATGAATGGAAAAATGTCTTATTCTACTGTTTTAATGATCAGTTCAGTTGATTATGATGATACCTATGAGGTTTACTTAAAGGATGCTAAGTATGGAGACGTTTCTATTAAGTATTATGAAGATCTGGATGGTTATATGATCGATGCTAACTTTACAAAACAGGGAAGTACACAGCTGATTTTAACAGCGCCAGATGGAACCACTACTACCTTTGATCTTAAAATATCTAGAGATAGCTATTCAATTAGTGAAGCAAACTAAGACAAGGCTTAATGCTTTTGTCTTTTTTTGTGGTTATTCCTTTAAAAAAAGGCTATAATGGAAGCAAAAGGGAGATGATTTATATGAATTGGATCATAATGGATCTTAAGAATCTGCCTCTAATTTTATGTGGTGTATTTTATGGGATATTATGTATTTTTAGTATTGTAACAGGATTAATGTATGCTTTTGGAAAAAGACAGTTAAATCCATTAGAATTATCAGATTCTTTTGTAGCTTCTTTGGATAGTGAAGAAAAGATGGCTAAATTTGCTAGAAAGATGGGATGGGTAACCTTTGGAGTAGGAATTGTACAGGGAATCACTGCTTTTTCTATTTTTAAGGGATACAGCAGTATTTATTATTGGATCGCTTTAGGGTTTACGATCTTTTCAATCTGTTCAGTATTATTTAAGCTAAAAGGAAAAATCAATGCTTTTCCTTTATTAAAGCTGACAGCCTATAGTGCAATTCTAATTATTTTATTATTAAGCTCTACAAGAGTTTTATTCTTCTAAGGAGCAGGTATGAAAAGTGTTTATAATGATTTATATGAGATCATCACAAATTTAGAGGGTTGCGAAGAGAAAATACCACAGAAATTTATTGATTTTATTGATTCACAAAGAGATCCTGATTATATTTCTACGATTGATCATTCTGTTGATTTAGATTCACAGGAGCTGTCAGAAGATTTAATTTCCTTATTAGCTATTTTAGGGATCACCTATCTTTGTCCAAATGAACAGACTCGTTATGAATTAGCCAAGGCTTTTTATGCAAACGAAGGATATGATAGCTTTACCAATGAAGATTATCAGAAGATCCTTTCTACCTTTGATTACTATAATGAAGTATTTGGGCCAATCCCATTCTGGAAGGTAAGTAGAAGAAGATGAAACATTTAAGCTTAACCGATTTGCTGATGCAGGAAACTGAGGCAGAAAAAGCTTATAAGAAAAACAAAGGGATCCAGCATCCTGTGATTCAGGATGATGGGATCGCTAAGGTTACAGAGGAAGATTACCCATTCTTTGAAAAGAGTAATCTTTATGTAGGAAAGCATGATCGTTATTCTCCTATTATCAGACATAGGCATGCCTTTGTGGAAATGAATTATATGTATAAGGGAAACTGTTATCAGATGATCAATGGTAATCAGATCCTATTAAAAGAAGGACAGCTGTTATTAATGGACCGTGATACGGTCCATAGTATTGAACCTCTTGAACAGAATGATCTGCTGATCAATCTTTTGATTCAGAATGATTCTATTAATACTTCTATATTAAAGAATATGGTAGAATCTAACAGCCTAGTCTATAGCTTTTTAGTAGATGCTTCATCTGATAGCAGTCATGATCATTATCTTATTCTAGAAACAGATCATAATCCTGGAGTGATCAATATCTTAAATCATATTCTAGAGGAATACTATTTTTCAGATAATTATTCTCTTTTATATATTCAGCATTTATTACCATTATTATTTATTGAACTTTCTAGACAACTCGAAAACCAGATCATTAACCATTCCTTTTATGAACAGGATATATTAGATATGATCCAATATATCGATGATCATTATAGTGAAATTGATCTGCCTAAACTATCTGAACATTTTGGGTATAATAAAAATTATGCCAGTGATAAGCTGAAAAAGGCTACAGGCTATTCCTTTAATGATTTACTGAATCGTAAACGTTTAGCGATGTTTACTCATTATTTAAAAGAAAAAAGCTATTCCATTGAAGAAATAGCTTATATGCTTGGTTATGAAAGTCCTTCAGCATTATATAAAATATGTAAGAAATATTATGGATTAACCCCTAATCAGTATAAGAAGAAACTACTTAGTTAGTTTCTTTTTTCATTATAGTCAGGTAGATCGCTAATACAATGAAATAGACTATAGCAGATGATAAGAATACCTGAGATGCTGAATCTGATACAAGATGGATACTGCTTAATACTAAAGAATAATAAGGAGAAATAAATCCACCAATATTAGCTACTACCAGTAATCCGGTTGTCATTATATAAGATGGATAACGGTTAAACATATATGGACAGAATAATGCAGATCCTATACCACCTAGTAAAGAAGCTATACCAATCAAAATAATATTGGTTGAAAAACAAGTTATAATTCCCTGCAGACTTAAGCAGATCATAGCTAAGCAGAATACCTTGTTTTTAATCTTAGTAAAGACATAGCCAAAGTACATTCCAGCTAACATACTAGCGATCTGTACAATACTTGAGATCACACTTGATGCAGTGGCACTTCCAATTCCCTTATGAACTATTAATGTAGCAAGCTTAACGTTAGTAGCACTGCATGTCATCATAACGATCAGCATAATGATCAGACCTGGAATCTGTAAAGATTTTAACTGTATAGTCTGTTTTTCCTGAGTCAGCTTAATATCAGGTACATTGATCATAAATAGGATGATAATTGGAATAATGATAAAATAGATCAAAAAAGCATACTGATAATTGATTTTTAGAAGTACTCCAGCTAATAAAGTCATACATGCATTTCCTAATCCCTGGAAGGCTACCTGCATACCAATCATTTTGGTTGCTTCCTCTCCACTATAGAAGCCATAGATCAAAGAAATTGCTAAAGAGTTAAATAATCCAAAACCAGCCCCTAATATTGCTCTTGAAATCAGCATTAATAAATAGTTATCCACAAAGAAGGGAGTCACTCCTCCAATCAGGGATAAAGTTAATCCTGTTAATACAGTTTTCTTAGTTCCAATTTTACTTACAAAGAAAATAGAAACAAATAGACAGATCGTAACCATAATGTTAGGAATGGTAGATAATAGTTCGATTGATGATAAAGCAAGCTCAGGATGAGCTTCCTGGATCAATGGAATTGTTGAATTGATCGCTGCAGCAGATGTAAGAACTAAAGAAATAGATAGAATAGATAGCTTTAATAATAATTTTTTCATAAATTATACCTCCTGTTTGACTATATTATAGTGAAATAAATCTGTTGATACAATATAATATATCCATACAAAACTTTCCAAAACACAGAATTCAATAATTAGTTTTTCTATAAAATATTATGACAACAATGAAAGAATCTGTTATAATGGATTCAATTTATTAAGGGAGAAAGAGTATGAATATATTATTTAAAATACTGATCTGTTTTATTGCTGGAGCAGGAGCTGGAATAGGAACAGGGTTTGCTGGAATGAGTGCTGCAGCGATCATTGGACCAATGCTGGCTACATTTATTGGTATGAGTGCTTATCAGGCTTTAGGGATCGGTTTGATCAGTGATGTATTAGCAAGTGCCATCAGTGCATATGTTTATCATAAGCATGGAAATTTAGATTTAAAGAACAGTTATCCTCTTTTATTAACTGTTTTAGGAATGACGGTAGTAGGAAGTTTAATTGGAAATCATGTCGCTAATAACTCTATGCTGGGTATGCAGCAGATCGGTTTGATCTGTGTAGGACTTAAATTTCTGCTAAAACCAGGCAAAGCAACCAAAGAACAGATGCTATCTGGAGATGCGAAAAATAGATTGATCAAATCTATTGTTGGGGGAATTATTGTTGGCTTTATCTGTGGTTTTATTGGAGCTGGGGGAGGAATGATGCTGTTATTTGTATTAACTACCTTCTTAGGCTATGAAATGCATATGGCAGTAGGAACCAGTGTATTTATTATGATGTTTACAGCCTTAACAGGTGGTATTTCTCATATGGTTATTGGGGGAATCCCGGATCTGATCTGTATTATTAGTTGTGTAGTCTTTACCTTCCTATGGGCAAGAATTGCAGCTCGTATCGCTAATAAAGTAGATTCCATTACATTAAGCAGACTGGCAGGAACAATCATGGTTGGCTTTAGTGCAGCGATCCTGATCGTTCAGCATTTATAAGAGGAGAGATCCTCTTTTTAAATTAAGCTTTCAATAAGAAGTAGAAACAGGTATAATAGATATAGTTGTTTTATGCTAACTATAGGAGGAATGAAAGATGATCGTATTAAATGAACAGATCGAGATCAATGCTTCATATGAAAAGCTTGAAGAGTGGCTGAATCATTTTGAAGAAGAATTTGTTAAATGGAGTCCTTATCATATAGAATGCAATCTTTATAATGGAAGCTATACAAAGGGAAGTAAAATACGCTTTCGTGAAATAGTAATGAACCTTGATTATGATGTAACAGGTACGATCGTAGAATGTGAACAGGATCAGGATCATTTCCGTATTGTATTTCAAAGTGATAAGAAAACAGCATTTATTACTTTTGAAGGAAAAAGAACAGGGACAGGCTGTCATTTCTCTCATACAGAAGCTTTTGGAATGACCACTCCTGTTATAGGACCAGTTCTAAATTTCTTGATCTTTAAAGTGTTTTTCAAAAAAATGGCAAACTGGGAGCTGATCAGAGAAGATATGATCTTGGATAATCATTATTTAAGTGAGATCCTATGTGAAAACAGATATCCAGAAAGAATACCGTTAGAAGACTTAAAATAGTTATTTTTGATTCTAAATTATAATAGATTATATTAAAGGAGAAGCTAAAATGGAAAATAAATATACAGTTATTGATGAAGGTACATGGCCTAGAACCATGCATTGCTATGCTTTTAGAAAAAGAGTAGAACCTTGTTTTTGTGTAACCTTTGAGGTAGATGTTACAGGCTTTTATCAGTTTGTTAAAGAGAAAGATCTATCCTTTACTTTAGCGATGGTTTATGCTATCTGCAGCTGTGCTAATAAAGTAGAAGCCTTCCGTTATCGTTTTAAAGAAGGAAAAATCGTTTTATATGATCATATTGATACATCATTTACCTATTTGAATTTAGATATAGAGCTTTATAAGGTGGTAGAAGTACCATTAAAAGGGACGATTGAAGAATATTGTGCTGAAGCTAAAAAAACAGCAGATGAACAGACTGCTTACTTTACTGGACCTCTTAGTCCTGATGTATTCCAGTGTTCCCCAAACCCATGGGTAAGCTATACTCATATTTCTCATACCATCTCAGGAGACAGTGAAAATGCTATGCCTGTATTTGACTGGGGAAAGTTCTATCGTAAAGAGGATCGACTGATCATGCCTGTTTCTGTTCAGGGGCATCATTCATTTGTTGATGGCTTACATATTGGTAAGTTCGCTAAAGAATTAGAAAGCTATCTATCATCATTTTAAAAGGATCATGTTTTATGACCCTTATTTAAATTCAATATATCTTTTTCCCTGATAGCTTAAGATTCCAGTGGTTCCTTCTTTGATAAAGTGATAATCATCCTGATCTACTTCCAAGGTTAAAGGATGATCTGATTCTAACATAAAAGTGATATAGTAATGCTGATAGGCTTTAAGGTCCATAGAATCATTATAATGTTCTGGTGATACTAGATCCTTAGATAATACAGTTGCTTTACATTCTATGATTTTAGAAAAATGATTTCTATAAATACGATAGAAATATCTGACTACAAGTAATAATACAATAATTGCGATAATTTTCCATATAAACTTAAACATAACAGTATCCTCCTTTAATTGTATTATAACTTAATTTATCTTAAATGTATAGTCTTCTCTTTGTATTTTTTAGTAAATATGGAGAGTATTAAGATATTAGTTATCAAGAAAACTACTTATCTAGATAATAGGATAGAAGCTTGTATAAAGTGCTAGATCAAGCTGATCTTACATATTGATCATCTATGATATATTGCTATGTGCTTTGTTTTAAAACAAGGAAAGTAAAAAGCTGGATCATTCCAGCCTTTAATTCATTTTGTTTTTTAGATATTCCTGATACTGTTTGGTAGTGATCTTAAACATAGCTAAAGCTTTTTCTAGGGTAATATCTGGCATATTTTCTACTAGAATCAAAGCGTCCTCGATCTTGCCTTCGATTTTGCCTTCGATCTTGCCTTCAATTCTACCTTGAATTTTTCCTTCAATTCTACCCT
>R17__coassemble_450_pt1 | contig 19986 bp, 21 predicted proteins | sample R17__metabat2_high_PE_012 | metagenome-assembled genome bin R17 | reverse complement strand
AGAATATTATATTCAGGAATTTCATCTTCTACACTATTAAGTAAATAGTATCGATCCTCTCCTACCTCTAAAGGATCAATAACTAAAATATTATAAATCAAAAATACTAAAAAAAGTAAAGAAGCTGTTCCTGCAGTAATATACATAATATTATTAAAGGATATACTACCTAATTTTAGTCCCACAGGATATCCATTATTCACTGCATAATATGTAAATCCATCGTATGTTGTTTGTGTTTCTGGTACACTTATACTAATGTCAATTAAACCTCCTGTTAGAAATAAATAGAGTAAAGATATCATTCTACTGTTACTTTTATTTTTTTGAAACTTATGCTTGGATAGTTGTTTTAATTCTGCTCTAGTCCACATCTTTATTCACCTCTTGAATAAAGTATATAATAAACTTAAAAATATGATTTAAAATTGTATCAAAATACATATTTTAGGGATGAATGTTCTTTTCTTGATTGAAATATGTTATGATTATCCATAAATAAGGAGGGATACCATGAAAAAGACAATTTATAGTTTAGTTATAATGATCCTTCTTTCTCTTATTGCTTATAAAAGCTACCATAATTATCAGGAAATGATCCTGAATGAAATGTTAGATCGTTATCAGGAATCCTTAACTACTAGGGAGGTTCTTACCTTTCCTGATGAAATAGATCCTGAATTTATTATCCAGGGATGTTTTAAAACAGAGGATTCTATTTTAGTAAGTGCCTATATGAAGGATTGGAAATCATTGCCTATTGTAATTGTTTATGATCTTGATGGAAATTATCAAAGCTATGTTTATTTAAATAGTAACTCCCATGTTGGTGCAATTTATTATGATAATGGAAAGCTCTACTTACCAAGTATTGGATTAATTCAGGAGGATGGAACACATACAGCTTTAATAGATGTCTTTGATTATCATACAGTTACAAATATTAAACATAATGGGAGAGTTATTGGCTATGATCAAAGATATACCTACTATGATTATAATTTAGAGATGTTTTCTAGTGCCTCAAGTGTAGGAAACTCACTAGTTGCTACGCTTGCGATTGGAAATTATCAGGGAGAAAGATGTTTCTTTCTAGCTAATTTCTATAAGGGATCTGATTCTAATACCCATTTATTTATTGTTCCGTTTTCTTCTATTATCGATAATAAGATCGATAATAGTAAAGTAACTGTTATTTCTTTACCATTTGATAAGGTACAGGGAATCTGTATCTTAGATGATCATACTCTGCTTTTTTCTTCCTCATGGGGGAATCATACTTCTTATTTATATAAATGTTCACTAAGTGATCAGGGAGAATTAAAGCTAATCAAAAGCACAGCAATTCCTGCATATGCTGAACAGATCAGTCTATTTGAAAATAATGAATTAATGATTGCCTATGAAGGAAATAATCGAGTTGAATTTGTAGATCTAGAAGCTTTAGAATTAAAATAGATGGGATTATTTGATCCCATCTATAAATAATTGTTTTAAGATTTCATCTACTTCTTCTGCTTGGATATTTCCATGAGTTTTACCTATACTTCCATTTCCTACCCATCTTGCATGTTCTCTTTCTATTTCTTCTTCATCCATTTCTACCTTATATTTTGGTAATACATCCTGAATAATTCTTAGATAATCTTCTTCAGTAGTATGTACTTCCTTTAAGAAACGTTCTACTAGTTCAGGTACATGTTTTTTATTTAATGCATGAAATACTGGTAAAAAGACTACGCAGGCAATACCATGAGGTAATTGATGCTGTTCTGTTAATAAATAACCTACTGCATGAGGTAATGCTGTTCCTGTAACATTAATTGCCATTCCTCCATAAATAGAACCATTATATAATTGTTCACGATCTGCTTCACTTAAAGCTTCTGTTCCTTCTTGGATCATTTTATCTAGCATTGGTAATAATAGCTGTACCCCTCTAATTGCATAGCTCTGTGAGATTTCATTAGCTGTTTTATTGAAGTAGCTTTCTACGCAATGTGCTAAGGCATCTGCAGCAGTAGAACGAGTAAAGTAATCTGATAGTTTTGTAGTATATTTATAATCCCCTAGAGATAAGGCAGGGAAGGTAGTAGGAGCTTTAAAGCTTTTCTTTCTACCTGCACTATTTGTGATAACAGATACAGAGGTTACTTCACTACCAGTACCAGCTGTTGTTCCTACACAAACAATAGGTAATGGGGTATTTTCCCATTGCAGGGAATATAGATCCTTTTCATTATAACCATCATTGGCAGCAAATACTGCAATACATTTAGCTGCATCTAATGGAGATCCTCCTCCGATTCCTAAGATAAAGTCTACATTATTTTCTACTGCTATCTTAGCTGCACGCATACAATCCTCAATATGGGGATTCTGTCCAATTTCATCAAATAAAACGTATTCCATCTTCTGATCTTCTAAAGCTTTAGTCACATCAGCATAAGCTCCAGATACCTTAGCTGAGCTTTTTCCTGTTACAATCAAGCATTTATTCCCATAATTTTTTAATAGTTTACTATTATTGATCACACAATCCTTTCCCGTAACAAGACGGGTTGGTAAATATACATTCATATTCATCTTTTATTCCTCTTTTCTAATCTATTGTATCTTAAATTCTTTGATTTCACAATTTTTGATTCCACAATCAGCAATATTATTTGATTCAGGTATTCCTTCAAAGTAGCATTTCATTGCTCTAGATACCCCGCCATGTGCAGTGATCAGTATTGTATAATTGGGATATTGTCTGATTATTCGATCTAAAAAGGTATAGATCCTTTTCATAAAGTCTGGAATATTTTCTCCCCCAATACTTTGATAATCATAATCTAGATCCCAATACTCATCTTTAACTTCTTTTCCTTCTATTTCTCCTAGATTCATCTCTTTTAAGGCATCATCTATGATCATAGGGATCCTTCTCTCTTCATTAATAATAGCAGCAGTATGCACAGCTCTAATTAAAGGAGAAGAGATAATTAAGTCTATATGCTCATTCTTTAGAAGTTCTTTACAGATATATGCCTGTTCAATACCTGTCTGATTTAAATCTAAATTGGATTGTCCCTGCATTTTTCTTACACTCTGATCTGTGGTAATATTTAAATCTGTTTGACCATGTCTTACTAATAATATCCTCATTTAATCACCTGGCTTTTATTCATTATAAACCTATTTTCCTTACTTTACTACTTCTTTAAATTGTGTTACCATTAAATCAATAATAGGAGGATACAAAAAATGATCAGAAAAGAAAATGAATGCAAGGTAGAATACCGTGAACATATGAGAGATGGAGCTGGAACAGTTCAATTAACTAACTTTATTAATGGTGCAGATGAATTATATAATAAAGGACGTTTATTTGCCAAGATCACTTTACAGCCAGGTTGTGGAATTGGTTATCATGTACATGAAAAAGATAGTGAGATCTTCTATATTTTAAAGGGTACTGCTCAATATAATGATAATGGAGTAGAAAAAGAAGTAACTGCTGGAGATGTTACAATCTGTCCTGCAGGTGAAGGACATGCAATTCATAATGCTACTGATGAAGTAGTTGAATTAGTCGCTGTAATTGTATATGCATAGTAAAAGGTGGAAATTCCACCTTTTTTTTAATCAATATATTGATAAGCTAGAGGGAACCAGGTTGTGAAAAGACTTGGGTCCTTTAGTTTTTCTTGTAATTCTTCTTTTGTAAACCAATAGATTTCTTCTACTTCTTCTTTATTTAATTTAATTCTTTTCTTATAGTCTTCATCACAATAATAGATAAAGACATGGTCATATTCATGTTCAGATAGATCTTTATACTTAGAATAGTAGATAAACTTTCCTTTGAATTCTAAATGATCATCTATTTTCCCAATATGCAGATCTAAATCATGAAAGCTATCTGTAGCCCCTAATTCATCTATCATACATCTTTGTAAAGCATGCTTCCAGCTTTCCCCTTTATAGGGATGGGAACAGCAGGCATTAGATAATAAGCCTCCAGAATGGTATTTTCCTTTAGCTCTTCTTTGTATTAATATTTTTCCCTGTTCATCTATTATAAACAATGAAAAAGCTCTATGTAATTGTTCAATTCTATGGGTTTCAATCTTTTCACCATAACCAATTACTTCATCCTTTTCATTGACCCAAATTACTTCACTGTTCATTCAATCACCACTTTCACCCCCATTATAACATATTTCTCAAATAATTATTGACCTTTTAAAATGAATCTTATAAAATAAACTTACATGAAACATAATCATGGGGGAGTAGTTAGCACGTAAGTGTGGCTTGTCAACATAATGGTTGTATAACCTGGCAAATCTTAATTAACGAGACTCATGTATATATAAGGGTATTTTGTATCTTTATATATACACGAGTCTTTTTTAATAACTACTTAGTAAGATAAGAGGAGGAAAATTATGTTTTTATTGTTTTTAAAGGTTATGGCAACAGAGTTTATCGCCGAAATGGGGGATAAAACACAGTTAATGCTAGTTGCTTTAACATCTAAGTACAAAATGAGAGATATTGTTTTAGGTACAGCAGTAGCGATCTTAATATTAAATGGTATGGCTGTATTAGCTGGTGGATTAGTAGGAGAATTAATTCCTACCTGGTTAATTAAATTGATTGCTGCTTTAGCGTTTATGTATTTTGCGGCTACTTCTTTACAAAAGGAAAGCGATGAAGAAGAAGAGGTAAAGGATAACAAATTTAAATTTGCTCCTTTAGCTGTTGCTGCTACTTTCTTTGTTGCTGAATTAGGAGATAAAACACAATTAACAGCAATTACCTTTGGGGCAAATGAAGGCTTAGAAGCTGCTGTAATAGTATGGATCGGTTGTTCAATTGGTTTATTTGCTGCTGATATTATTGGGATGATGATTGGTTATTTCCTTCAAAGTAAAATGCCTGAAGGTTTCCTGAATACTTTAGCTTTTGTGATCTTTGCGATCTTTGGAGTAATCACAATGCGTACTGCTTTAAATCTGTTAGCTAGTGAATTTGGTCTATCTGCTGGATTGATCATTCCTGTATTAGGAATAGTTATTGCTGCATTTGTGGCAATATGTGTTTATATTTACTTAAAATCACATAAGAAAACAGCATAGTAAAAGGTGGAATTTCCACCTTTTTTTAGTCCTTGAGCATTCTAATGATCTTCCCATAGGATGGACTTACATCTTCATTATTGATGATCCATACTACAGGTATATCTATTTCGTTAGGGATAGGGGCATAGCCATCTGTAAAGATCAGAATAGCTTTTAAATTCTTGTTTTTAAAGTATTCCTGAGCTAGATCAAAGATGATCTGAAAGCTGGTTCCTCCATATCCTTTTTTATTTTCAAAATCAATTAAATTTTCACGATTAAATTCTTCTGGTTCAGTGATCTGTGTATCAAAGAAGCTATAATATCCTCTAACATGCAGTATTTCACATAAATAGTTGATCTCATCCATATATTCTTTATATTCTTCGTCAGATATAGAAGCTGAAACATCTACGGCAATATAGATTTCATTTAATACATTATAGTCTTCTTCATCATATAATGAAGGAATCACATAACTGGAGTTATAAAAACGTGTATCACGATGTGAGAAGGAATAATCTTCTTTATTGATCTCTCCACTTAGAAATTCATGCAGTTCATCCTGCCAATGGATCTTGGGTTTATATCTTTCTTCTAATAGTTTTCTGATCCCAATACTCATTCCTTCTGTATTAGTTGTATCAAAGGAACCCTTTACCTTACGATCCATATCCTTTTCTAGATTATTTGTATCCTTACAGACGATCTCCCATACATCGTGACGATCAATAGGGAGCTCACTAAGATCACAGATCTTCATTAATCCTTCATAGATCTCATCTGCTGTATAATGTTTTCCTTCTTTACCTAAATAAGTATGATCAAAGGGATAGCCAGCGATTTCTTCTATTGGCCATATCTCATGAATATACGAGTTAACAACAATATCACAGGCTATATTATATAGCTCATGAACCTTTCCTTTAGAGCGTGTACAATGAAGTAAAATACAGTGTAATAATTCATGAAGAACTAATACCTTGAATTCAAAGTCTGATAAGGTATCCATAAAATCTGGATCAAAGATAATATGCTTCATATCTGTATAAGCAGTACCACATTTTGTAATTCCAAAGGGTAAAGATAACAGGATCTTACCATAAAAGGGAAGCTCTTTTAAAATAGAGTATTGTATTCTCCTATATCGTTCAAAATATTGTTCGTTCATTAAATAAATCGACCTACCTTTTGTTGAAGAAGACGATACGAGGTTAATGAATTATAACGTAAAGAATATTGTTCAAAGTAGGTATGGTTATCAGCCATAAAGGCTAGAATATAATCTAATGGGAACTGACTGATATACCCCAATGCATGATCTAGCTGTTGATCTGTTAAATCCTGATGACGGATATTTCCTGCTACAAGGGAGATCATCGCATATAGACTATCTAAGCTTTCTGGCACGATTCCTTTTCCAAGGATAATATCTTCAAAGGTAGATAGTTCTTCATATTCTCTACAATAAGCTACAAATTCTGTAGCTACTCCTTCTCCTAAATAAGAAGCAATAGAAATCTGGATCTCTTCTAATTGTTCAAACATTCCAATTAGATTACTGACCTTTTCCCAGCTTCTAGGTGAGCAATAAGCATAACCTGCATCTTTTACATCCTCTACTAAATAAGAGGGTTTAAAGCTGATAAAGGCTATAATACGAGGATCAATTGATTGATCATAAGCATATTGTTTCCATTGATTAACATCGGATACGATCTCATAATGAGCAAAACGATTCGCTAAGGCCATAGACATATTTGTACTAAAGGAGCGATCTTCCTTACGGTTACTTGCCGCAATAATAATGGTATTATCTGGGATCTTGTACTGATCCACCTTACGGTCTAATACGATCTGTAATCCTACAGCCTGTACACTCTCTCTAGCAGCTAATAATTCATCTAGAAAAAGAATATTTACAATATCCTCATTATCATTAAAATTAAGGATCTGAGGTAATAACCATTTAGTATATTCGTTTTTCTCATCTGCATAGGGAATTCCTTTTAAATCAATAGGATTATACTCATACAATCTTAAATCTAAAATAGCTACCTTCTTATGATATTTATCTTCTATATAGCTGCCTAAACTATAGACAATTGAACTTTTCCCAATTCCTGGAGATCCCCATAAAAAAGGAGCTAAGATATGACCAAAGGGTAAATGATTTTCAATCATTTTCCCATAGATGGTTTCTAATTGTTTTAAACAGTCTCCTGTACTTACACTTGGTATATTTTTCATATTGATCATCCTTTCGTATAGATTTCAAAGGAACCTCCCTGATAACGTAATCGTTCCTTTTGTTCATTAGTATTCTCTTTTAAGGTTAAATGCTTTAGATATTCTTTATATCTGATATTTGCTTCAAAGTTTTCCTTAAAGCGATTATTGGTAATACTATTATAAAATATATGATTAAACTGATCATAGATCGTATAGTCATTTAGCAGTTCGTCCATAATATATTGTTCATTCATCAGATCCTCAAAGGTAAGCAGATCTACACTATCCTGAATAATATACATATATTGTTTTTCAATAGAGGTATATAAATATAAATGATGGAGATGATCTGGAATCTCGAGATAATATAGATCCTCTATATTAGAATGATAAACATTCATCTGATTCGTAATAATGATCTTTGTCTTTGAGTTTACTGTTTCTCCATTAAAGATATACTGTACTTCATTTTTATGATAGTAATTATAGAATTCTTCTAATTCTATTGGTTCATTGACATAAAATAAATGTAGTTTATTTTTAGAAATCTGTTTAAGGATAGCTTCTAATTTATATTGAATCATTTCTCTTCTACTTTTTTCATTCATAGCACTCTTAAAGGTATGAGGAAGATAAATAGCTTCAAGTGATAATGAAGACTGCTCAAGATAAGCAAAATCCCTTCTATAGGAGTATATATCATTGATTTTTCTCATCTTCTTCATGGTATATTTATGATCCTGCTTTAATCCGTAATAATTCGTGATCAAAACAAGATTATCTTCTTCTTTTCTAAAGATCCACTTTACCAGATTTCCAAGATGACTTATACAGTTAAAGCTATAGATCACCTTTTTACATTTTCTAAGATTACTTGAATGAATAAAATATTCATCATAGAATACACATTCACTTTTTCCCATATAGGTAGAATGACTATAGAGATGGATATGGTCATTTAGCTTCATATTTCTTCCTGTTTCCACAAAGTAATCATAATATAGATCTTCAACTACCAGATCGATTTCCTGATACATATGATGGTTATATAAATAAAGGGCACACTGTAAAATCGTTTTAAATCGTTCCTGTGTATTAGTCTGTATATAGACACTCTTTTCATGTAGAGCTATATAATATTCTAAATCATCTTTATAAAAGAAGGTATATCCAAAATACTGATGGATCAGCTCTTTATGATTATAGAAGTATTTCATTAATTTAGTAGCTACCTCCTTATACAGGTCTTCTTCATTATTAGACCAGAAATAGAGGTTATTTCTATTTCTAAAGTTATTGATCATATTTTTATATCGTTCATTTTCCATAGAATATTCATATCCATCCTGATGGACAATAAAACGATTATCTTCTAGAAACTGATTAAACAAAGGATCAAAATATTTCTGTAATTCCATGATCATATTAAAATCAATATCCTGTTCATAGATTATTTCTTCAATTAGTTCCTGATTACGTTTAAATAGACCTTTGTATTTCTGATTATAGGCTTTGATCTGGTCATATAGGCTATAGATATTCCCTTGAATAAATTCACTATTTAACAGATAGTTTTCTTCTTTATTTTGATCATATAAAAAGGGATCTAATACTATATAAGAGGATAACTCCTCTTTTACCTGTATAATACTCGTAGAGGTGATCTTAGCAATCTTTTCTAAATCGATTTGATGTGTTTGATTATAATAAAGCAGGAAAGCATTAAATATATTATCTTCATGAATCTCCTGACTTTTAGTATCTTCCTGATAAATAACCTGATTTAAAAATGAATAATCCATACCCTCATCCCCTTTCCATTAGTATAACATATTTCAATTTTAAAAGATTGTTCAATAAGATTTTCTTTTTTTAAAAAGAAGGATATGTTATAGTGTTTAAAGAGGTGTTATTTATGCTTAAAAAAGATTATACAAACAGTCAGATCATTGATTCAATTATGTTGTTTTTCTCATGTATGTTTTTAATTGCTGCATTTACAGGAGCGATCTATACCAATCAGCTCAATACTTTATTTTCTAACTGGATCTTATTAATGAGATCTCCTTCTCCCTTAGTTACAGATTATTTTGCTTTAGGGGGATTAGGAAGTGCTTATTTAAATGCAGCAGCATGTGGTTTTACCTGTTACTTATTTAGTCACTTTTTAAAGGGGGATTCTACTTCTGCTACCTTATCTGGTTATTTTCTAGTTGTAGCCCATTGTTTATATGGATTAAACTTTTTAAACTTCTGGCCATGCTTTTTAAGTACAATGTTATTTATTGTGATTAAATCACAAAATATAAAGGAGAATCTTCATATATGTATGTTTGCGACTTCCTTTGGTCCTTTTATTGGGGAATTCTTATTTAGATATAGTAGAGAATCTAGCTTTGTATTAGGAAAGATGCCTCTTACAGAATATGGAATTACACTTACTATTCTCTTTTCATTAGTAATAGGATTTATTATTCCACCTTTATTAACGCAAGCCTCTTCATGGCATAAAAGCTATAATCTATTTAATGCAGGTCTAGCCTTTGGGATCTTGGGATTCTTTTTCTATACCTTCTTCTATACTACTATGAATATTCCTGCTCCTGCAGCTATTGATACAAGTAATCTACATTACTTAGATCATAATTCTAGTTATCTATTATTTAATAATCTGTTCTTTTTGATCACCTTTGGAATCTGTATATTCAAAGGATATCAGTTAAATAAGAAATCCTTTACTTCTTTTAAAGAGCTGATTCATGATACAGGCTATCAGAATGATTTTTCTTTAAAATACCAGATGCCTACCTGTCTGATCAATTTAGGCTGCTGTGGTTTATTGTTTTTAGTGTATTTAAATGTGATCATGTTGTATAGTGATGGGGCTGGCTTTACAGGAGCAACAGCTGGTGTATTAATTGCTTCATTAACCTTTACAGCTAAAGGACAGCATCCAAGAAATATTTTCCCAATTATGATAGGTTATCAGCTATTATACTTCTTTGGTTTAGGGTATACAGCCTACCATGGTACGACTTTATCATGGTCTATTTCTTCTCAGGGATATATTAATGGGGTAGCTTTTGCGACTGGTCTTGCACCTATTGTTAGTGAATTTGGTGGTTTAGCAGGGATCGTAGCAGGATTTCTATGTGCATCTATGTGTACCTCAACTGGAGCAATTCATGGTAGATTAGTTTTATATAATGGAGGATTTACTGCTGGGCTTACTGCCTTGATCCTTGTTCCTATTCTTGAGCACTACTTTAAACCTTTGATCAATAGTGATCTTAAGGTAGAATCCAATATGAAATATATGCTTAGCTTTTGGAAAAAGAAATAGAAGTCATTTGACTTCTATTTTTTGTAGTTATAGATAGTTCCTCTTTCTATATTTTTTAAATGTCCACTTTCTCCATGCAGCCATTCATGCATTTCAAAATGGATCCCTGATTGAGGATATTTTTCTATTTCTCTAAATCCTTTATCCATGATCTGTTTAGACATGATCTGGTATTCTCTTGATGAAACATGAAATGGTAAAACAGATAGTCTTCCACCTTTTTTTAGTACACGGTAAGCTTCCTGTATAAAGGTAGTACGAATCGAATCGATCTGATGAATTAAATCATAGATCATAATAAAGTCTACGGATTCATCTTCAAAATCTAGTATTCCCTGATGGTTGGTATGTACAGGATAAACATTGGATGGTGGGTTTTCTCTTTTTAATTCTCTTAAGGCATATTGACTGATATCCAGGGCATAGACCTTGCCGTTTTTACCTACTGTATTTGCTAAGGTGATCGTATAACGACCCTTTCCAGAGCCAAAATCAATTACTGTATCACCTGATTTAACTCCCATTTGTCTAAATGTCTCTACTCCATCATTTTGTTGCCAATCCTTGATTTCTTCTATTAAGTTCATACTGATCACTCCTCAAACATACTATAAGCTAAATTGTTTTTGAATGATAGAATAAAAGAGTAAATTAGAATGCTATTTACATATAAATAATTTATGATCTAAAATATTGAAAATAAAAAGAGCATCTATCTCTAGATACTCTCAATGTTTACTTTAAATTAGTCACCAATGTATGGTAATAATGCCATTTGTCTAGCTCTCTTAATAGCTACAGCTAATTGTCTTTGATATTTAGCTGAAGTACCAGTTACACGTCTAGGAATAATTTTACCATTTGAAGAAACGAATCTCTTTAATAATTCAACATCTTTATAATCGATATATTCGATATGGTTTTTAGTAAAGTAACATACTTTTTTTCTTCCAACTCTTTGTTTTCTAAATGCCATGATTTTGTCCTCCTATTAAAATTGAATGTCGTCTTCCATAATATCAAATGTATTGTCAAGATCATCAAAATCATTGCCAAAATCATTTGCAGGTTGTTTTCTGTTGTTATTATAGAAGTTTGAATTTGTAGTATTCTGTTGATTGTAATTACCTGAACCATAACTATTAGTGTTATAATCCTGTGATCCTCTGTTATCTCTTGAATTCTTACTTTCTAAGAATTGAACTGAATCACATACAACTTCAACTACATAAACACGTCTACCATCCTGACCATCATAGGTTCTTGATTGAAGTCTTCCTTCAACCCCTACTAATGATCCCTTTGAACAGTAACGTTCTACATTTTCTGCAGCCTTGTTCCAAACTACACAGTTAATAAAATCACTTTGTCTTTCTCCATTTTGAGAAGTAAAAGTTCTATTCATTGCTAATGTAAAGCTTGTTACCGCAGCACCACTTGGTGTTCTTCTTAATTCTGGATCTCTCGTCATTCTTCCGACTAATACTACACGATTGATCATATAATCACCTCTTAATAATTAAATTATCTTCTGATAATCATATGACGTAATACTCTAGAATTGATTCTTGATAAACGGTCGAATTCAGCGATTGCAGCAGGAGTAGTTGTAGTATCGATAACTACGTAATATCCCTTCTTTAATTTTTGAATTTCGTAAGCGAAATCACGTAATCCCCATTCATTAACGTTATCTACAGTACCTTCTGCAGCTAAAACGTTTTTGAAGTTTTCGATAATAGCGTTTCTTGCTTCGTCTTCAACATCTGGCTTAACAATAAACATAATTTCGTATTTATTCATTTTGCTTACCTCCTTTGGACATTTGGTCGATCTCTTTTTAGGATCGACAGATAGTATGAATAATTACATACACGGATAATATACCAAAATTTAGAAAACTTGTAAACAACAAAATTAACTTTTTTCATTACGTCTTATGAAATCATACTCTTCTATTATATATAGCCATAAATTCTAAAATTTACTTGTTTTAAAGAAAAAAAGATGGATGATCCATCTATTTTAAGTCTTCGATCGTTGTGATCTTGATATTATTATAGTCTCCTTCAACTACATATACAGATTGTTCACTATATTTTTCAACTAATGAAGCATCATCTGTTCCTAGATAGTTTTCTTCTTTAGCTTTTTGATGTGCCTGAACTACTAAAGATGTTTTAAAGGCCTGAGGAGTCCGTGCATTCCACATCTCATCTCTATTTAGGGTTTCTATTACTTTTCCATCTATTACTCTTTTCATAGTATCCTTGGCTTTAACCATTAATAAGCAGGCATCACATTCTTCTAGCTTTTGAAGTAAAGCATCAATAGATGTCTGTTTTAAATAGGGTCTTGCTCCATCATGGATCAATACATGATCCTGATTTACCTTTATTAAGCCATTATAGACGCTATCCTGTCTTTCCTTCCCTCCATAGGTTGTGATGATCTTATCACTGTGAATCATCGGCTGGATGCTTTCTTCGTCCTCTTTAGATATCACTAAAACGATCTGTTTGCATTTCGGATCCTGAATAAAGATATTAATAGTATTCTCTAATACAGTCTGATCATTCAATTTAAATAATAGTTTATTATATCCAAGTCCCATTCTTTTTCCAATTCCTGCACAAGGCATAACTACACTATAGTCCATTTGTTTTCACCTCTATATTTATCATATAATGTTTAAAATAATTTGTCAAAAGGGGAGAAATCTAATATAATAGATTCAATCAGTAAAAAGGAGGAATTTTCAATGATTATTGATGGTAAAGAAATATCCTCTTCATTAAAAGATGAAATCAAAGCAGAGGTAGCACAATTGGTAAAGGATGGTAAAAGAGTACCTACCTTAGCAGTTATTCTAGTTGGAGATAATCAGGCTAGTGTTACCTATGTAAGAAATAAAGAAAGAGGTTGTGCTTATACTGGTATTCGTTCAATTAAGATCAATTTACCAGAAACCACATCACAAGAAGAATTATTAGGGAAAATAGATGATTTAAATAGAGATCCTGAAGTAGATGGGATCCTGGTTCAATTACCTTTACCTAAATCTATCAGTTCAGAAGCAGTTTTAGAAGCTATTGATCCAAATAAGGATGTAGATGGTTTCCACCCTAGTAATGTAGCTAAGCTATTCTTAGGAGAAAAGGGATTACTTCCTTGTACACCTCATGGAATTATGGTTATGCTAGATCATATTCATTATGATTTAAGAGGAAAAGAAGTTGTGGTTCTAGGTAGAAGTAATATTGTAGGAAAACCAGTAGCTTTATTAGCTTTACAGCGTAATGCAACAGTTACGATCTGTCATAGTAAAACAGAAAACGTAAAAGAAGTATGCAAGAGAGCAGATATTCTGATTGCAGCTGTAGGTAAAGCTAAAATGGTTGATGCTTCTTATATTAAAGAAGGAGCCGTAATTATTGATGTTGGAATCAATCGTGATGAAAATGGTAAACTATGTGGGGATGTTGATTTTGCTTCATGTAAAGATAAGGCAAGCTATATTACCCCTGTCCCTGGTGGAGTTGGACCTATGACGATTGCTTTATTGTTACATAACACATTAGAAGCCTATAAAAATAAAGAAGGGGAATAACATGGAATATCAATTAAATAGTATTGTGGAAATGAAAAAGCCTCATCCTTGTAAGAAAAGTACTGAATGGAAAGTTATAAGAGTCGGTGTAGACGTCAAGGTTCAGTGTTTAGGTTGTGGTGCAGTTATTATGTTTACAAGAAGAGATTTCGAGAAAAGATTAAAGAAAGTCATTCAAGAATAATTGATAAATAAGATGATTCATTATAAAATATTTGAGAAGGAGTGATTTAAATGTCATTAACAGCAGGAATCGTTGGTTTACCAAACGTAGGAAAATCAACTTTATTTAACGCAATTACTGATGCACAGGTTGAAGCTGCAAACTATCCATTTGCAACTATCGAACCTAATAAAGGGGTAGTAGAAGTACCAGATGCAAGACTAGAAAAGTTATCTAGTATGTGGAATCCAAAGAAAACTACTTTTACTACATTTGAATTTACAGATATCGCTGGTTTAGTAAAGGGAGCAAGCAAGGGTGAAGGGCTAGGTAACCAGTTCTTAGCTAATATCCGTAATACTGATGCAATCTGTGAAGTTGTTAGATGTTTTGAAGATAAAGATATTACTCACGTAGAAGGTAGTGTAGATCCTATCCGTGATATTGATATTATTAATTTGGAATTAGTCTTAGCTGATTATCAGACTGTTGAAAATAGAATTGGTAAGATTGAAAAGAAAGCTAAGTCAGGAGATAAGGAAGCTAAAGAAGAGGTTACTATTCTTTATAAGATCAAGGATGTTCTTGAAATGGATCAGCCTGCAAGAAGCTTAGAATTCTCTAAAGAAGAAATGGTTTATGTAAAGCAATGGTCTTTATTAACTATGAAACCATTAATTTATGTAGCTAATGTTGGAGAAGAAGATCTAGAAGATCCTGAAGCTAATCCTTATTATCAGAAGGTTGTAGAAGTAGCAAAGAAAGAAAATGCAAAGGTAGTTCCAATCTGTGCAAAGATTGAAGCTGAATTATCTGGTTTAGATAGAGAAGAAAAAGCAGTATTCCTTGAAGAATTAGGAATCACAGAAAGTGGTCTTGATCGTTTAATTAAGGAAGCCTATGCTTTATTAGGTTTAAGAACCTTCTTTACAGTAGGACCTGAAGAATGTAGAGCCTGGACATTTAAGGCTGGTTCATCAGCTCCTGAAATGGCTGGTATTATTCACAGTGATTTCCAAAGAGGATTTATTAAAGCAGAAACCTATAGCTATGATGATTTAATGATCTATGGTAGTGAAGCAGCATTAAAAGAAGCAGGAAAAATCAGACAAGAAGGGAAACAGTATATTGGCCAAGATGGCGATGTAATGTTCTTTAAGTTCAACGTATAATGAAAAAGAAATTTTTGATCGTTGCGATTTGTCTAATCGTATGTGGGGTATGCTTATATAAGTACTTTGAACCTAATATTGAAATCAAAAAAGCTCAGGATGAATATAATGATATCGTAGATACTGTTATTAAAAATAAACAGCCAAGTGTGACTGGTAATGAAACTGTTATAGAAGAAGAAAACGAAGAAACAGATGATAGTGATGATAGCAAATATGATACAGGTTCCTATGATGCTTCATGGGAGGTTCATGAATATCTAGATATTGATTTCGATGCATTATTAGAAATCAATGATGATTGTATTGGATGGATCTATATTCCAAATATGACTCAATTCTCTTATCCAATCTGTAAAAGTGCAGATAATCATGATTATCTTGTTACTAGCTTTAAGAAAACAGCCAATGAAGTTGGAGTACCTTTTGTAGATTATCTTTGTGCTACTGATTTTAGTGATTTTAATACTTTGATCTATGGTCATTATACTGTAACTCACTATATGTTTGGGGAATTATATGATTATATGTCAGGAACAAAGCATAATCATTATCCTTTGATTCAGATCTATACCCCTGACAATAAGGTTCGTATTTACCAGGTATTCTCTGCTGAAGAAATTTACGTAGATGGAAGTCCTATATTTACAGTAGGTAATTTCAGTATGTCACAACGTCAGAATCTGATCAATACTGCTTTACAAGGTTCTAGATTTAACTTCTATGTAACCCCAAATCCAGAAAATAATATTTTAAATCTTGTATGCTGTACAGAAGCTGTAGATAAAGAAAGACGCTTAGTAATCAGTGCTACATTGATCGATACAGTGGAACTAAATTAGTTCCACTTTTTTGTTTTTTAAAGAATACAAATATGTTAAAATATACAAGAAAAGGAGATGATAGGTATATGGACGAGCACCCGAATAATGATTTAGAAATTCCGTTAGATAATAGACATATCCATTGCTTATCATATGTTAACTATTTAACTGAATTTCATCCATAAATAATATACAGGAGGATGAAATATGAGTGAAGAAGTAGAAGAATTACAAGAAGAGATTCCACAAAAAAGAGATTATGACAAAGAGCTAATCTATATTATAAAAGCTACTCTAGATGATCAGCAATTAAGAGAAAGATTAGATGACTATCACTATAATGATTTAGCAGATGTATGGGGAGATCTTTCCAAAGAAGAACATATCCGTTTATTTAATATCTTAGGAGCAGAAGAAGTATCAGAGATCTTCGCCTATATGGAAGATGACGCTGCACCATTCTTAGCTGAATTAGGAATTGAAAAAGCTGCTGATATCCTAGAAGAGATGGATGCTGATGATGCTGTTGATATCCTGGAAGAATTAGATGATGAACAGGTAGAAAAATTAGTAGCTGAGATGGACGATGAAGCAGTAGAAGATATTGATTTGATTCAATCCTATAGTGATGAAGAGATTGGTAGTAAGATGACTACTAACTTTATTGTGATCTATCGTGGATTAAACGTTAAAAATGCTATGTCATCAGTAATTGCACAGGCTGAAGATAATGATAATATCGCTACTATTTATGTAGTAGATGACAATGATGAATTCTATGGAGCAATTGAATTAAAGGATTTAATTACAGCTAGAGAAAATACACCATTAGATGATATTATTCGAACATCTTATCCTTATGTCTTTGCAAAGGAACAAATTGATGAAGTATTAGAGGAATTAAAGGATTACGAAGAAGACTCTATTCCCGTCTTAGAGAATGATAAAACGATCCTTGGGGTTATTACTTCACAGGATATCGTAGAAGTAGTTGATGAAGACCTAAGTGAAGACTACGCTATGTTTGCTGGGTTAACTGAACCTGAAGATTTAAAGGAATCTACAAAGGAAAGTATGAGAAAGAGACTTCCTTGGTTAATTATATTATTATTCTTAAGCTTACTTGTATCAAGTGTTGTAGGAATGTTTGAAGCAGTAGTTGCTACCTTAACCTTAGCTGTAGCTTTCCAATCATTGATTCTAGATATGTCAGGGAATGTAGGAACTCAATCATTAGCTGTTACAATTCGTGTATTAATGGATGAATCTCTAACAGCAGGTCAAAAGGTTAAGTTAGTATTCAAAGAAATGAGAGTTGGTTTCTGTAATGGTTTATTACTTGGAACCTTAGCTTTTATCTTTATTGGTTTATATATTATGTTATTTAAAGGGAAGAGTGCTTCTTTCGCCTATCTTACAAGTGCTTGTATAGGATTTAGTTTAATGGTATCCATGACGATTTCTAGTGGGGTAGGTACAATTGTTCCTATGGGATTCCATAAATTTGGAGTAGACCCTGCTGTTGCTTCTGGACCATTGATCACAACGGTTAATGACCTGGTAGCCGTTATTACATATTATGGTTTATGTTGGTTATTATTGATCAATGTATTCCACTTAGGATAGGAGGGAAGCAAGATGAGTGATGAAGAATTAGAACAGTTAGAAGAAGTCCCTCAAAGAGAAGATTACGTTGAAGAGTTAATACGTATTATTCAATCTAATATCTCAGATCAGGAATTAAAAGAAAAGCTAGATGATTATCATGATAATGATATCGCTGAAGTATGGGATGATCTATCAACCAATGAACGTATTCGTTTATATAATATATTAGGAGCAGAAGAAGTATCAGAAATCTTTGCTTATCTAGAAGAAGATGCTGCACCATTCTTAGCTGAATTAGGGGTAGAAAAGGCTGCAGATATTTTGGAAGAAATGGACGCAGATGATGCGATCGATATCCTTGAAGAATTAGATGATAAGCAATCAGAGATCCTGATGGCTCAGATGGATGATGCTTCTGTCCGTGATATTAATCTGATCCAATCCTATGAAGAAGATGAAGTAGGAAGCAAGATGACAACTAACTTTATTCATGTTTATCGTTCTTTAACAACTAAACAGGCAATGGATGAAGTAATCAAACAGGCTGCAGATCATGATAATATCTCTACTATTTATACCTTTAGACATGATAACACCTTCTATGGAGCTGTAGATTTAAAGGATCTGATCACTTCAAAGAAAGATATGCCTTTAAAAGATATTATTCAGACTTCTTATCCATTTGTTTATGATCATGAAAAAATGGAAGATGTCATTGAAGAATTAAAAGACTATTCAGAAGACTCTATTCCAGTTTTAAGTTCAGATAAGATGATCCTTGGAGTTATTACTTCTCAGGACTTAGTAGAAGCTGTTGATGATGCTTTAGGAGAAGATTATGCAAACTTAGCTGGGTTAACAGCTGAAGAAGATCTAAATGAAAAATTATTAGATAGTATGAAGAAACGTATTCCTTGGTTAGTTATTTTATTAGCTTTAGGATTAGTAGTATCTTCTGTTGTATCTATGTTTGAAAAGGTAGTAGCTACTTTAGCGATCGTTGTAGCCTTCCAGTCCATGATCTTAGGAATGGCTGGAAATGTAGGAACTCAATCCTTAGCTGTTACTATTCGTGTATTAATCGATGAAAATGTTACTGCTAAACAGAAGCTAAAATTAGTATTCAAGGAATCAAAGGTTGGCTTATCTAATGGTATGATCCTAGGAGTGATCAGTTTTATCGTTATAGGATTCTATATTATGTTATTTAGAGGGAAAACTGTTGGCTTTGCTTTCTTAACTAGTGGATGTATTGGCTTTAGCTTAATGGTTACAATGATGATTTCTAGCTTAATGGGAACAATTATTCCTTTATTCTTCCATAAGGTAGGAGTAGACCCAGCCGTAGCATCTGGACCATTGATCACTACTGTAAATGATATGGTTGCTGTAGTTACTTATTATGGTTTATGCTGGATCCTATTAATTAACCTATTCCATTTAGGATAGACCTTTTAGTTGAACTTATAAATATATAAAAGAGATGAAAAGCATTTGAATAGATTGAATGCTTTTCTTTTTTTTGGATTCATTTTTAGATAATCTAAAATGTGTTGGGCATACTCTATAAATAACTACCCCCATGAAAGTTTATGATTGACCAAACTGGGGATAAGGAGCTATGTGGCAGATATTAAAAAGGAAAATAAACAGAAACAGTACGTTCAACTGAAAAAAAGACATCATCAAAATAATAATAGGTATGGATAGTTAAATTTTTAAAGCTGATTTACCACAGTACGGTATTTGCTTATTTTTCCTTAACGATCAAGAATTAACTATGATAGATTCAAACGATCAATGTTATAAGCTGAATTATATAGATAGTGGTATTACTCAGTGGTAATATAAAGTGGAGATATCTTCCACTTTTATTGTACTTTGGTACAATATTTTAATAACCGATTATAAGTTATAATATAA
>R17__coassemble_442_pt1 | contig 20308 bp, 23 predicted proteins | sample R17__metabat2_high_PE_012 | metagenome-assembled genome bin R17 | reverse complement strand
GGAGCCAGTTTAATCTGACTCCTTTATTCTTATAATTCTTCTCCGTTAGTTTCAATAACGTGTTTATACCAGAAGAATGATTTCTTATAATCTCTATGGAAGTCACCCTGATGATCATTTGTATAATCAACATAGATAAATCCATAACGTTTATCATATTCACCAGTTGAAGCAGAAACGATATCGATAGGAGCCCACATAGTGTAACCTAATAGATCAACCCCGTCATATTCTACAGCTTCCTTCATAGCAGCAATATGAGCTGATAAGTAATCAATTCTATACTGATCATCGATAATATAGCCTTCATCAGTACGATCGATTACTTTATCATATGCACCAAATCCATTTTCTACGATCATCATTGGTAATTCAAAACGATCATTGAACCAGTTTAGGCACCATCTTAAACCAACAGGGTCGATCTGCCATCCCCAGTCAGATGCTTTAACATATTCATTTCTAATAAAGTCTTCTTCTGAAAAATCAAAAGTTCTACCATATCTACCTGTATATTTAGTAGCATAAGACATATAATAAGAGAAACCGATATAATCAACAGTACCCTGAGCTAAGATCTCATTATCTTCAGGTAAGATAAAATCATATCCTTTTCTTTCGAATTTCTTTAACATATGCTTTGGATAATGTCCTCTGGCATGTACTTCTACGAAATAATATTTCTGATGCATAGCCTGCTGTGCATTTAATACATCTTCTGGATTACATGTTGCAGGATATACTCCATTCATACCAATCATACATCCCATCATTGCATTAGGGTCGATTTCATGACATGCTTTGATAGCTTTAGCTGATGCAACTAATTCATGGTGAGCAGATTTATACATCAAGTATTCCATATCATCTCCAGGTTTAACTAAAACAGCACCTTCCTGAATTAAATGATGTGCACCCATTGCATGCCATTCTGCCTGGTTATTGATTTCATTAAAGGTCATCCAGTATTTTACTTTTCCCTTGTATCTTTCTACGCATGTAGTAGCGAATTTTACAAAGAAATCAATACATCTACGATCCATAAAACCATTGTATTTAACAGCCAGATTATAAGGCATTTCAAAGTGTGATAATGTAATTACTGGTTCAATACCATATTTGTGACATTCATCAATTAAATCATCATAGAATTTTAAACCAGCTTCATTTGGCTGTTCATCATCTCCATTAGGGAAGATACGTGTCCAGGCAATAGAAGTTCTAAATGCCTTAAATCCCATTTCAGCAAATAATGCAATATCTTCTTTATAACGATGATAAAAATCAATTCCTACATGGTTAGGATAATCTTCACCTTCAATTACTCCATCTGTAATTCTTCTGCGTTCTTTAGTAACATTATTTCCAGCAGTCATTACATCGGCAATAGAGATCCCTTTTCCATCTTCATCCCATGCACCTTCAAACTGATGGGCAGCAGAAGCACCACCCCATAAAAAATCTTTTCTAAATCCCATACTAAAAAATTCCTCCTTATTTATTAGTTATATTTTATAATAAAGAGGAAGAAAATTAAAGTGTTTTCATTTCTTTCTGATTTAAAAAACCTGTCAACTATGACAGGCTTTTGATCTTATAAATCTTTTCCAGTGATTAATTTATAACCTTCTAAGTATTTAGCGATTGTCTGATCAACGATTTCCTGAGGTAATTCCCAGTTATGTTCATGATTTGTTAACCAGTCTCTAGCAAATTGCTTATCGAATGATGGTTGACCATGACCAGGTTCATAACCTTCAGCAGGCCAGAAACGAGAAGAGTCAGGAGTTAACATTTCATCACCTAGTACAATATTTCCATTTTCATCTAAACCAAATTCAAATTTAGTATCAGCAATAATGATTCCTTTAGTTAAAGCATAATCAGCACATTTCTTATATAAAGCAATTGTATAATCTCTACATTTTTGTGCATATTCTTCACCATGACCTGGATAAGCTTTTTCTAATACTTCAATACTTCTTTCATAAGAAATATTTTCATCATGATCACCGATTTCAGCTTTTGTAGATGGAGTATAGATTGGTTCAGGTAATTTATCAGATTCCTTTAAACCTTCTGGTAAAGTGATACCACAAACAGTTCCATTCTTTACATATGATTTCCATCCAGAACCTGTAATATAACCACGAACGATACATTCTAATGGTAACATTTCAAGCTTTTTACACATCATTGAATTTCCATCAAATTGAGGCTGCTGGAAGAATTCAGGCATATCCTTTACATCAGTAGAGATCATATGGTTTGGTAAAATATCAGAAGTCATATCAAACCAGAATTTAGACATCTGTGTTAAAACAGTACCTTTTTTTGTTACAGTATTTTTTAAAATTACGTCAAAGCAGCTGATACGATCAGTAGCTACCATAATTAAGCTATCACCGTTATCATAGATTTCACGAACTTTTCCTTCTTTAATTGGTTTCATTTGCATTCTCCTTTGTTTTTCTTTTTTACAGTTATATCTTATACTTTTTTGAAAAGAATATCCATAACAATTTTATTGATAACGTGTACATTTTCTAAAATAGTAAAGGAACAAAAAATAGACTCTTAACGAGTCTAAATAATGTTGGCAATTCCTGCGATCACGATCATCACATAGGTTAATTTCTTCAATAATTCAGGATTCAGCTTATCCACGATCTTATGAGCGATAATCCCTCCTGTGATAATACATACAACTCCAAGGGCGATATAAGGGAATAAATCAATTGTGATAATGCCTCTGATCACTCTAAAGATCGTATTATAGATACAGTTTATACAGAAGAAAGTAGAAATGGTTCCAATATATTCATGGGTTCCCTTTGTTTTAGATAAATAGTATAAAACCATTAAGGGACCGCCAATTCCAAATAAACCATCACAGATCGCAGATACAACAATACAGATCAAAGACACTCCTAAGCTTAATTCCTTTTTATCTGCTTTATTTAAGAATAAATAGTAGATTCCTAGAATAATCAAAAAAACTCCGAATACCTTTTTCATCATTGCTCCATCTAATTTAGTTGACATTTCAATTACAATAGAGCAGGTACAGATATAAAGTAAGGTAGGGGGAAGAATAGTTTTAAAGTTTACATATTTACGATATAGGTAAACATTTGTAATATTTAAAAATAAACATATTGCAGTTGAGATCCCAGCAGCCTTAGTTAAGACAAAGAAGCTTGGAAAAGCCATCATCATTACTATACTTGCTCCAAAGCCAGACATTCCTTGTACGATCCCTGCCAGAAAAGTCATTAATATAATAATCCAGATCATAATATTTCCTCCAATTAATGTTATTATAGCGAATAAAAAGTAAAAAAGAAATATTAGATTGATAGAAATTGTTTAAAAGGAACAATAAGAAGGATATGGATAAAATTTGATTTGTAATAGTAAATGTGCTATTATTTTTTTGGTGGTAATATGCAAAAATATATAGAATTTAAAACTGAAAAAGGAACACTTAGAGGATTTATGCATGTTCCTGAGATATCTCACTATCCCATGTGCATTATGTTTCATGGCTTTACAGGTAATTGTAAAGGGGATAAGTTCAGCTATGTACGATTAGCAAGAATGTTAGAAAAGAGTAATGTAGGTTCATTACGATGTGATTTTCTTGGGACAGGTGAATCAGATCTTGATTTTTATGAAATGACCTTTGAAGAGGAATTAGAGAGTGCCAGATATTTAGTTGAAGAAATGCTTAAAAGAGATGAAATAACAGAGCTGTATATCTTAGGACATTCTATGGGAGGGGCAATCGCTAGTGAAATAGCTAAGCTTTATCCTCAATCAATCTCTAAAATGGTTTTATGGGCACCTGCTTTAAATCTTCCAGAGCTGTTTTCGTTTCCAGTAAAGCAGGATATTATAGATGTATGGGGATTTGAAATAGGAAGAAGGTTTATAGAAGATATCCAAAATAGAGATCTATTTAAAAACCTAGGAATCTATCAGCATCCTTTATTGATCATTCATGGAAATAATGATCAGGTTGTAGACTTTAAAATTTCAAAAAAGTATTTACAGGGATACCATGATCCAATTTTTAAAGTGATTGAAAAGGGATCTCATAGTTTTGATAAAATAGAAGATATGGCAGAAGTGTTAGCCTTAAGCTATGATTTTCTAAGCTGTAAATAAGATAAGAGGAGAAAAGAAAATGAATGTTAAAGAAGTAAGAGAGAAAAGTAAAGCAGTAATGGGACCTTATTGTAAATCATGTCCAATCTGCAATGGTAAGGCATGTGGAAATCATATTCCAGGTCCAGGAGCAAAGGGTACAGGAACTGTAGCTATTCGTAATTATGATGCATGGCAGAATATTTATGTCAAAATGGATACATTAAGTGCTAATTTGAAGGTGGATACCACTTTAAAGCTGTTTGGTAAAGAATTTAAATATCCAATCTTTGCTGGACCTGTTGGAGCTGTAACTCAGCATTATAGTGATGCCTACAATGATAATACTTATAATGAAATTATTGTTAGAAGCTGTGCCAATAATGGTATTGCTGCTTTTACAGGAGATGGTTTAAACCCTGAAATCATGGTTAAAGCCACTCAATATATTCATGATCAGCATGGAATTGGAATCCCTACAATCAAACCATGGGATCAGGAAACCTATAATGAAAAGCTGCAATTAGCAATCGACAGTGGAGCTTTTGCAGTAGCGATGGATATTGATGCTGCTGGGTTACCATTTTTAAAGGGAAGAATTCCACCTGCAGGAAGAAAGAGTGTAGAAGAATTAAAGAGTATTATTGATGCTACTCCTGTTCCATTTATTGTTAAAGGAATTATGTCAGTTGAAGGAGCATTAAAGGCTAAACAATCTGGAGCTAAAGGAATCGTAGTATCTAATCATGGTGGTAGAGTCCTTGATGGATGTAAAGCTACTGCTGATGTACTAGAAAGTATTGTAGAAGCAGTAGGTGGAGATATGAAAATCTTTGTAGATGGTGGGATCCGCACTGGACTAGATGTTTATAAAGCTTTAGCTTTAGGTGCTGATGCAGTTATTATTGCCAGACCATTTGTAAATATGGTATATGGTGGAGAAGATGAAGGGGTAAAAGCCTATATTGAACAATTAGGAAATGAACTGATTGACACTATGGAAATGACGGGTGTAAATTCATTAGATGAAATTTCTAAAAACAATGTATATCGTTAATCCTGACCTTTGGTTAGGATTTTCTATTTGTGATAGAATAAGATAAAGGAGAATAAGCTATGAAGGTTCATACATTAAATGTTTCACTGCCAGAAGATATCTTGAAATTAAAACTAAATGGTCAGTTTGACTTGGTAAAGGAAATAATTGATCTAAGAGTACAAAAGGATATTCCAAGTGAATTAAAGGAAAGATTATTACTAGAAAAAGAACTGTTGGATCGTTTTAAAGAAGACTTTATCTATACTAAAGATGAAGCAATCGCAATCTGTAAGGAACATATTGAAGATTTTAAAGAGGAAGAGTTTGATCAGCTGTTTAAAGAGGGAGCTTTTGAGTTTATCTTTATTGAAGGTAAGCTGATGTTCAAGGATGATTTCTTTGCAAATTTAATTAAAACAAGAAAAGAATATCGCTTAAGAAATAAAGAAAAAAACGAGATCAACCGTAATTTTGAATTACTGGATCAGGTGATCACCAAAATGAAGGAAAAAGGGGAAGCTCGTTATTATATGCATATCAGATCTTCTATTCAGATCAAAAAAGAGTATGAAAAAATAGGTAAAAAGGTAAGAGTATGGATCCCTATTCCAATTGAATATGCCCAGGTAGAAAACTTTAAACTGCTATCTACTACTCCTCAGGCAACACTGATCAATGCTCCTGATACAGACCATCGTTGTGTTTATTTTGAAACAGAGCTTAAGGAAAATCAGATTTTTGAGGTGGAATACAGCTTTATTAATCATTCTATCTATCATAAGCTAGATCCTTCTATTGTTAGCGATGAACATCCACAAATAGGCTTAGAAGAAATCAAACCTCACTACGTCTTTAGTGACTACCTGATTCATTTAACAAAGGAGGTTATAGGAGAACAAACAAATCCATTATTAAAGGCTAAAAAGATCTATGACTATATTACTTCTCATGTGATCTATTCTTATGTAAGATCCTATATTACTTTACCATTGATCCCTGATTATGTGGCTACCTCATTAAAAGGGGATTGTGGTTTACAGGCAAGCTTATTTATCACTATGTGCAGAATTGCTGGTATTCCTTCCTTATGGCAGGCAGGTCTATATGCTACTCCTTTATCTATTGGTAATCATGACTGGGCACAGTTCTATATCGCTCCCTATGGTTGGCTGTTTGCAGATTGTTCCTTTGGAGGAGCAGCCTATCATGCAGATAGTAAACTAAGAAGAGATTTCTATTTTGGTAATCTTGAACCATTTAGAATTCCTTTAGCTAAAAACTTTATGGCAGATCTAGTTCCAGAAAATAAGTTCACCCGTAAGGATCCCTATGATAATCAAAATGGGGAAATAGAATATATTGATGAAAAGATCGAGGGATCTATGTATGATTCTATTCAGACGATCCTTGAAATCAAAGAATTATAAGAAGAGAATTTCTCTTCTTTTTTATAATTTTTAAAATATGAAAACGTTTTAACTAAATCTATGGTATAATTAAACCTATGAGGAGGGGATCGTATGCCTTATAAAATTATAAGAAATGATATTACAAAACTGAATACAGATATTATTGTCAATACAGCTAACCCAATGCCAATCGTTGGATCTGGTACTGACTATGCTATTTATGAAGCTGCTGGTAAAGAATTATTGCTTGAAGAAAGAAAAAAATAGGAGAACTTCCTGTAGGGGAACTGGGAGTAACTAAAGCCTATAATCTAAAAGCAAAATATATAATTCATATATCTGGCCCTTCTTATATCGATGGTACAAAACATGAATTAGAAATATTAAAGCAATGCTATGAAAAATGCTTGAATGAGGCATTAAAATTAAAAGCTCGATCTATTGCTTTTCCTTTACTTGGAACTGGAGCCTATAAGATTACAAAGGAAGACAGTATGGAAATCGCATTAAATGTATTTCAATCCTTTTTGATCAAGCATTCTATGGATATATATCTTGTTGTTTTTGATTCTAAATCCTATGAACTAAGTCGAAAGCTGTTTCATGATATTGAAACCTTTATAGATGAAAACTATGTAAGAAAACAGGAACAAATCGAGTATCTAACAAGAAAGAAAAGTAAACCATCTTCAATCGATACTCTAGATCAGGATAGCTGTCCTGATGAAGAAGTAGAGGAGACTTGTTCTTCGACAGCCTTAGATGATTTTATCAGAAGCGATGAAAAGACTTTTCAAGAGAAACTTTTTGAAATCATTGACCAAAAGAATATGAAGGATTCTGATGTTTATAATAAAGTTTATATCGATCGAAGATTATTTTCTAAGATTCGTTCAAATATAGACTATAAGCCTTCTAAAAAGACAGCCTTTGCTTTATGTATTTCTTTAGAATTAGATATCGATCAGGCAACTGATTTATTGAATCGTTCTAGTCTAGCTTTTTCACCAAGTGATAAATATGACCTGGTGGTAAAGTATTATATAATGAATCATATTTATGATATTGATGCGATCGATAACACTTTATATGATTATGGTCTTGATACTTTTGTTTAATAAAGGAGTGAAGTAAAATGATCGGTGCAATCGTTGGTGATATTACAGCTAATCGTTATGGAGCTACAAGCAAGCATGTAAATCAAAATACCTATACTACGATTTCGACCTTTATCATTGCTTTATGTGATGCTTTGATCTCAGTTGATCAGGAGGCAGATCAGGGAATCATCAAGGAAAGTATTAATCGTACCTTCTATTTATGGGAAAGAAAATATCCTGATCAAATGGAATATGTTCCACCATTTCTATTTATTGCATCTATTGGCTGGCTATACGACTCCTTAGAAAGAACTCTGGAAGTAGCCTTCTGGGTAGCTGAAATGATCGATAATCGCTTTATTAAGGAATGTACATGTCTGGCTGCCTGTATTTATCTTGCCCGTAAGAAATATTCAAAGGAGCAGATTCAAAATTATGTTTTATTAGCATCCTTTAATGATAATCCTATGATCCAGTTAGGATTACAGGCTTTTTATAATGGGAATAATTATCAAAGCGTGATCTATAATGCTTTAGATAACAAACATGATGAAGGTAAAATTGCCACTATAGCAGGAGCAGTTGCTGAGGCATATTATAATGTTCCAAATGTTTTATTTGCAAAAGGACTGTCGGTTATTTCTAAAGATATGGAAAATGTCTTTAAGAAGTTTTATCAGAAGATCAGACATGAGGATCCATTTTTAAATATTAATGAAGAAATTGAGTTTGCCATAGCAAAATACAATAGGGAAAGTAATGAAGCAAACTTTAAGGATGTCCTTTATTCCATAGATGTTGCTATGGATTTCTATAGTCATATTATAATTCCTGTTCTTATTGAAACTTTATATGATTCTAGTAATGAGAAAAAACATCATTATAAGATCAAAAAGAAAGAAGAAGATGGAAAACTATGGTATTATGGATTTACTTCTCATAAGGAAATGGAAATAGGAGATCCAACAGCTTCAATGATCACTTCTACACGTGATTATTTAGAGTATACATTAAGTAAAAATGTGGAAGGAATTATTATTGATCCATATTCTTATCATTTTAAATTAAATAAACAATCTATACGTATGATTTTATCAATTGGTTATATATATAACAGAATGTGTAATTAAAGGGGGAGATATTTATGATAGGTGCTATTATTGGAGATATGGTTGGTTCAATCTATGAATTTGACAATATCAAAACTAAAGATTTTCCGTTCTTTTCACCTAAATCTCATTTTACCGATGATACAGTTATGACTATTGCAGTATGTGCTGCTTTGTTGAATATCAAAGAATATAATGAAGATAGTGTAAAAGATAACGTAATTAAAGCGATGAAGGATTTTGGCAGAAGATTTAATAAAGTTGGGTATGGTCCAAAATTTAAGGAATGGATCGAAGGTGAAGATACTGTCCCTTATCATAGTTTTGGAAATGGTTCAGCCATGCGTGTAAGCAGTGCTGGCTGGCTTTTTACAACCATTGAAGAAACCAGAAGAGTGGCCAGATGGACTGCTGAGGTCACTCATAATCATATTGAAGGAATCAAGGGAGCAGAAGCTGTAGCTTCAGCCATTTATTTAGCTAGAACTTCTCATACTCGTGACGATATTAAGCGATATATTGTGGAAAACTTTGGATATGATCTTAATCGTGAAATCGATGTGATCCGTATGGATTACAGCTTTGATGTAAGCTGTCAGGGAAGTGTTCCAGAGGCTATTTTATGTTTTCTGGAAAGTAAAAGCTTTGAAGATTGTATACGTAATGCAGTAAGTATTGGAGGAGACTCTGATACAATTGCAGCTATTGCTGGATCAATTGCCAGAGCATTCTATGATGTTCCTGTTCTTTTTGAAGTAGAAGCCAAGTCTAGATTGGATCCTGTCATGGTTACAGTATTGGATCGTTTTAATGCAAGAATACATCATAGTGATCCATTCTTTGTATTTAATGCACCAGTTGAAGCTAGGATCAAAGAATTTATAAAGGAAAAAAATCAAGAAAATTTTGTAGCTGTAGTTGAAAATCTTCGCTATACCATGAATCATATGGGTCATATATTAGTTCCTACTCAAAAGGTAAAAAAGGATAATAAAGAGGCTCTTATGTTTAAACGTTTAAAAATGAATAATGGTAAATTTTACTATGCAGCCTTTTTAGATAATACCCATATTGATAAAAAGAAGGATCAGATGATGATTTCTACTTTTACTATTCATTTCTTAGATAATTGCTTAAAGAATAAAGAGGTTGAGGGTATTGTGATCAACCCATGGAGTGATGGCTTTGTGTTAAGCAAAGAAGTGATCAGTGAAATGTTTAAGGCAAACCAGAAAGCAATGGAAAGAGCTAAGGTGAATTAGATGGAAGAATATGAAGTGTTCAATCATGTTTTACGTAAATACAATGGTCATGACCAGGAGGTAGTAATTCCTCGTGATATTACATCCTTAGGTGATTTTGCTTTTACTAACTGCGTAGAACTTAAAAAGGTTATTCTTCATGATGAAATTGATGAAATAGGGGATTATTGTTTCTATAACTGTGATTCACTTGAAGATATTATCATACCTGATAGTGTAAGATTTATCGGCAGTGGGGCTTTTTCAAGCTGTAGAAGCTTAGAAACTATTACATTACCTAAATATTTAAGAACGATCAATAAAAGTATGTTCCATCTTTCTGAAAAGCTGCATACTGTTAATCTGGGAGAGAATATTATTTCTATTGATCATGATGCTTTTTCCTGCTGCAGAAAGCTGAAAAACTTCAAATTTCCTGTCCGTTTAAAAAGTATTGGAGACAGTGCGTTTGAAGAGTGTGAAAGTATTTTGAAAATTCAATTACCTGATACGCTTACTACCTTGGGAAAAAAAGTTTTTTTCCATTGTTTGAATCTTCATTCTATAACTTTACCTGCTTCTTTAAAGGAGGTTGGAGAAGGAGCATTTCAAACTCATAGTTATCTTTCTATAGATGCTCCAGATTCTTTGTTTTTAAAACCTATGATGTTTGACTGTAATTACATGTTTGACTGGGATTATAGCTTTAAAATGAAAAATGGGGATAACTATAATCTGCATCATTCCTATCTTCCAGCTTTAAATCTAGAAAACTGGAAACCTGCAGCAAGAATTATCCTGTTAACTAATTTTTTAGAGACATATGACCATTATCAAATCAAGGAACAGTATAAAAAGTGGTGTGCACAATATAAAGAAAATCTATTATCCTTTCTGATTTTACAGAAAAGATTTGATGGTCTAAATAAAGGCATAGAAGAAAATATTATTTCAACAAATGAAATTACGCCTTATTTGGATCAGATCGATGATCGTGAAGAAAAAGCTAAATTATTGGAATACACAAAAAATGCTTCGAAAACAAATTTAAATGGACTAGATGATTTATTAGATGATTTATTTTAAAGAGTATGTTATAATGGCAAGGTAAAGAGGTGAACAAAATGAACGAACAATTAAAGAAAATGATTAAATCATTAAACTTAACAAATACTGAAGCAGCTAAGAAATTAGGAATCACAGAAGATAAATTAGATAAGATCTTAAAAAATGTAGAAAAAATCGATGTTGAAGATTTAGAAAAATACGCAAAAAAATTAGGTATCGATCCTAAGGATATTTTAAAAAATGTTGATGTTTCTAAAACTGCTGAAAAATTAGCTAAGGGAGATCTTGGAGGCTTAGCAAAAGGTTTATTAAAGAAATAAAATGGCTAATAAGCCATTTTTTCTTTTCGTAAAAATAATGCCTATCCATTCAAAATTATGGTAGAATAGTGTTAGTATTATTTAACTGGAGGAAACGATATGGATGATGAATTAATTGAAATATGTCATGAAATCTTTAATACGATCATTAGCCAGATCACTATCCATCTTCGTTTTATGGACGTAGCATTGGATAATTATATTTATGTTCCTAGTATTTCAGGAATCGATATTGAATGTGATGGAACCTATTTATACTATAATCCTTTTTATATTATCCAGACCTATAGACAAGATCCAAAAATCATGACAAGGGGTTACCTGCATATTGTTTTACATTCTATTTTTAGACATCAGGTATTAACCTTCGATGGAAATAAAAAGCTATGGAATCTAGCCTGCGATATTGCAGTAGAAAATATGATCGATGAACTTGATCTTGATTGTACAAGAGTTGTAAATGAAGATCAAGAAAGAGAAATGCTAAAACTAAAAAGAAATATCGATTTGTTGACTGCTCAAAAGATCTATCATTATCTTCATGATGAATTAAACTCTGATCAGATCAAACTGCTTGAACAGGCCTTTTACTTTGATGATCATTCTCGATGGTATTCGATTCGTGATGTAGTAGGAAGCAATCAGAATCTATATGGAGAAGAATCTAAGGATGATCCTACTAAATCAGGAAATAATAATTATGAAAATGCTTCTCATGATACAGGGGAAAGAAAAGAATTAGATCCATCTTCTATAGATGATAAGCTTACTGAACAGGAAATCATGAAAATCAAGCATAGTCTAGATCAATGGAAGGATATTTCTGAAAGAATTCAGACAGATCTTGAAACCTATTCTAATGAATATAGTGATGAAACAAATACTATGGTTCAGTCTTTGGAAAGACTGAATCGTGAAAAGTATAATTATTCGACCTTTTTAAGAAAATTTATGACCAATGGGGAAAAACAGATGATCAATATGGATGAATTTGATTATGTATTTTATACCTATGGTTTACGTTTATATCACAATATGCCTTTAATTGAGTCGCTGGAATATAAAGAAACGAATGCTATTAAAAACTTTGTGATCGTGATCGATACTTCAGGTTCTGTATCTGGACCGATTGTTCAGTCCTTCCTGCAGAAAACTTACAATATATTCCAGCAGAAGGAAAACTTCTTCAATCGTTTCAATATCCATATTATCCAATGTGATACTAAGATTCAGGAGGATCAGAAGATCACCAGTATGGAGCAGTTTAATACCTATATTGAGAATATGGAAATCAAGGGATTAGGTGGAACAGACTTTAGAGCTGCTTTTAAGTATGTGGATGAATTAATTGAACAGGGTGAATTTGATGATTTACAGGGATTGATCTATTTTACTGATGGGGATGGGATCTATCCTGTTAAAATGCCAAAATATAAGAGTGCATTTGTATTTTTAGATAATGCAGCAGCAATGCAGGCTAATGTACCTGTATGGGCAATTAAATATATAATTGATGATAGTGAATTAATGGAGGATTAGATTATGAATATTAAACAGGCAAAGGAACAAATCAAGAACGCAATTATTGCTTATTCAACAAAAGATCAGTTTGGCAATCATATGATTCCAGTCAGCAAGCAAAGACCAGTCTTTCTTTTAGGAGCTCCTGGTATTGGGAAAACAGCTATTATGGAACAGATCGCTAATGAATTAGATCTTGCATTAGTCTCTTATTCTATGACTCATCATACCAGACAGTCAGCTTTAGGTTTACCTTTTATTGTGGAAAAACAATATGGTGATTTAAAATATACTGTATCAGAATATACAATGTCTGAAATTATTGCTTCAGTTTATGATGCAATGGAGAAGACAGGAAAAAAGGAAGGGATCCTGTTTTTAGATGAAATTAACTGTGTATCTGAGACTCTTGCTCCTTCTATGCTGCAGTTTTTACAGTATAAGACCTTTGGAAGACATCAGGTACCTGAAGGATGGATCGTGGTTACTGCTGGGAATCCACCAGAATATAATAATTCAGTTAAAGAATTTGATATCGTTACATGGGACCGTCTAAAGAAAATAGTGGTTGAACCTGATTATGAGGTATGGAAGGAATATGCAGTTAATGCTTCTATTCATCCTGTTGTTACTTCCTATCTGAATATTAAACCTAATAATTTCTATCATATTACATCTACTGTAGATGGAAAAAGCTTTGTTACAGCAAGAGCGTGGGAAGATTTAAGTCAGATGATCACTTTATATGAAATCAATAATTTAACTGTTGATTATATTTTAGTTTCTCAATATCTGCAGGATGAAAAGATTGCAAAGGACTTTTCTCATTATTATCAGCTGTTCCATAAATATGAATCAGATTATCAGGTAGATTCTATTTTAAATGGTACATGTGGTGAGGAAATCAAAAATAGAGCTAAAGAAGCAAAATTTGATGAAAGACTTTCTCTAATAACTTTAATTATGTCTACCTTAGATGATATTATTGAAAAAGAAGTATTACTTGAAGGATCTTTGCGTAATGTTCTTAAATTCAATAAATCACTTACTTGTAATTTAAAGGATGAATTTATTGAAGCCTTTAATCATAAGATCATATCTATTCATGAAGAAATGAAGCATAAAGAAATCAGTAATACTTTATCAATCAATGAACAGAAACTGTATTTTAGTGAAATTCATATTCTAGAAAAGCTGGTAGAAGCCTTAAAAGTAGAAAACGGGGAACCAAAACAGCTTATTAAAGGTCTATTATTAAATGAAGTAAATTCTTTAAAGGATTTAGATACTGCATGTCAGAGTTCGCTTGAAAATGTCTTTATTTTCTTTGAAGAAGTATTCAAGGAAGGACAGGAAATGCTGATTCTGGTAACTGAAATTACGATCAATAAAGGTATATCAAAATATATTTATTCTCATGGATGTGATAAGTATTATGAACATAATAAGACTTTACTGTTTGAAGATAAACAGAATGAATTAATGGATCGTATTGATGCCATCAATCTTTTAACTGTGGAATAGGTGAAGAATATGAAACAGATCATTGTAAGAGCAGACGATCTTGGCTTTAGTGAAGGAATCAATTATGGAATAGAAAAAGCAGTAAAACAGGGAATTATAAGATCTGTAGGGATCATGGTCAATATGCCATCTACCATCCATGGCTGGAATCTGTTAAAAGATAGTGGAGCCTGCTTTGGTTTACATACTAATATATGTGTAGGCAAACCATTATGTGATCCTAAACTGATCCCTAGTATCTGTGATGAACAGGGAAATCTTAAAGCTTCTAAAGTCTATCGTATGGCAAAGGAAGATTTTGTAGTTTTTGATGAGGTTATTTTAGAAATAGAAGCACAATACCAGCGATTTGTTGAGCTAACTGGTATTAAGCCTCGTTATTTTGAAGGACATGCTGTCGCTTCAAAAACCTTCTTTAAAGGCTTAGAATATGTCGCTAAAAAGCATGGCTGTGATTATCTGGGAATGAATATGAATGAGCCTGTCCGTTTTAGACATACTAATCTTTATATCTGTATGGATTCAATGCAAAAGGATTATGATCCCTTTGAATCGTTAAAGAAATATGCTTTAATGGAATATCCTGATCATGGAATTCCTATGTTTGTATGCCATCCTGGTTATCTGGATGCCTATATTTTACGTGTTTCTTCCTTGACTTATCCTAGAACTTTAGAGGTTGAAATGGCTTGTGATCCAAAAACGATCAGCTGGCTAAAAGAAAATGATATTGAGATCATCACCTATGATGATTTGAATTAAAAGATCTTGATTTTGTCTCATTATATTATTGGTTTTTAGTCGAAAAAGGAGTAGAATAGTACTATTGAAGGAGTGATTTATATGTATACTATTATTGTTGATTCTGCCGCTAATATTCCAGCTACCTTGGTAGATCAGTATAATATTATGGTTTTACCAATGCAGGTATTTGTTGATAATAAAGAAATCCCTGGTTTTATTCCACATCTTTCTCTTGAAGAGGAAAGAGCTAAAGGAAAAGAATATTATGATGCAGTTAGAAATGGTGCAAAGGTTAAAACATCTTTAGTTAGCACTGGTAGATTTGAAGAAGTATTTGAAGAAGAATTGAAAAAAGGAAATGATGTTATTTATATCTCTTTAAGCTCTAATATTTCAGGTACCTATCAGGCTGCATGTATCGCAGCCAGCGATTTAGAAGATACCTACAAGGATCATAAGGTTTATTGTGTTGATTCAATGAATGCATCCTTAGCACAGGGAAATCTTGCAATCTATGCTTCTCAAATGCTTTCTCAGGGAGTAGAAGCAAAAGAAGCAGCAAGGATCCTGCAGGAATGTGCACATGGAATGAATGGAGTATTTACAGTTGATGATTTAAAATATTTAGCTGCTACTGGTAGATTACATGGTGGTGTTGCAGTAGTTGGACAGATGTTAAAGATCAAACCTTTACTAAAAGGAAATAAGGATGGATTTATTGTATCCTTCCAGAAATGTCATGGCAGAAAAAAAGCATTAAATGCTTTAATTGATATTGTATGTGAAAATGCGATCCATCCGGAAAAACAGATCTTAGGGATTGCTCAGGCAGACTGCTATGAAGAGTCATGCTATGTAGTTGATAAAATTTTAGAAAGAGTTCAGTTCAAAGAAGTGATCAATACCAGCTATGATTACTGTACTGGAAGCCATGTTGGTCCTGGTACAATTGCTTTATTCTTTATCGGAAGTGACCGTGAATTAGCTGGCAAGAATGAAACCGACTACGAAATATTTAAATATCTATAGTAAAAAGGAGATCAGCTATTGATCTCTTTTTGATTTAGATAGGCTTTTGCTAAGTCATATTTCTTTTTTAGTCTTTCTTGTGTTTCTAATGGTAATACTGATAATCTTTGAGGATCACTGTTATGCTTTAGATCTGCTTTTTTAACCTCTAAAGCATAGGGATTTGTTTTTACTTTTTTTAGATATTCAAAGTAATCAGTTCCTTTTTCATGATTTAACAGCTCTAAAATATCTGTGATCTCATCCCCAAAGATTGCTCTTAATTCTTCATCTGTGACATCTGTATCCTCTAAAACATCATGAAGCAATCCACATATTTTCCCTAGATCACTTTGACAATAGGAGGATACAGCTAAAGGATGATTAAAGTAATCTACCCCAGCTTTATCTGTCTGTCCTTTATGTGCCAATCTTGCAATCAGATAGGCAGCTGCATATAAATTCTCCATTATACCACCTCAAAGCTATTATACACTAATTCAAAAAACATTCGTAATAAATTTCAAATCAGTGATATAATAGCTATATTGGAGGGATGAATATGTATTGTTTAAACTGTAAAGAATTTATGAATGATGAATTGGATCATTGTCCTAAATGTAATCATAAATTAGTAAAGCTAAGAAATGATCCCACTGCCAATAATACTTTTTATACCATTTCCATAAAAAAACCTCAGCTAAAATATGCTTTAATTGGATTTCTCTTTCCCTGGCTGGGAATACTATTATATCTGACCATCAGGGATCAGGATCCTAATAATGGAAGAATGATCCTTAAAGGGGGATTAGGCTATGTTTATCTGATGTTGATTTTTTTTGCGCTATATCTAAGAACTTTATTTTAAAAGTTCTTTTTTTCGGTATATAAAAAAAGAGGTGATAGCAATGAAAAAACTTCAATATTTAATTTACTACATTACAGGTATGGTTTTACTGCTTGAATTACGTGATCTCTTTTATATTCATTCTTCTTCTGTTTCTTTAATGATTTTAATTTATTCAGTGATCGCTGTTATTCTTGGCATTATCAACTATTATCTTGGCTGTTATTTACTTTCTTTTTTCAATCAGTTTATTACATTTAAGCTTGTGATCCATAAACAGACTATCGATCTTTTAAAAAATATCGAAGAAAACTTTATTGGAATGGATGAAGAAGAAAGAGATGACCTGTATGATTATATGGATTATCTTGTTAATGAGAATGGAACTTCTACTCTTTATCACTATCAGCTGATCAAAAATACAGCAATCAGCATTATGATGTGTATGATTTTAGAATTTCTAATTCATTTAATGCATGGATTATCTCTTACAATCGTGATCTATACTTCTGTTATGTTTATATTGTCATTTATTTCTTATTTATTATATGACTGCTTTTTAAGAGAGTATACAATTACTTATTTCTATCAGCTTGTCACAAAAGATGGGGAATCATAAAGATTCCCCTGAATGAAAGATACTGATTGAATAGATCTGATTTTCTTCCACATTATAATTTCCATAGTGACCCTGAATACTAAAGATAACTTCTATAAAATGATCATGATTATGTAAAGAATCTTCTTCAAAGTTCAATGCATACCATTGATCATTTTCTTCATAGTAGGCAATTGTGATCATACAGTGATCTAAGGAGCTTAAATCAATAAAGTTTCCATCATAATTATAGTAATTATTTTCTTGATTTGAATCATCTGTATAAATATAAGCATAGTTGACTTCTAAATTATAGGTACTATATATTTTACCTATAGTATCACCAACCTGAATCGAATTAACCATTATATTTCCTTCTAGATCAGACATCGCCATGGTAGAAAGATTCGTTAAAAATGGCTGATTTGCTCTTGTCTGAGTAAGAGAATAGTTTGAAGACAGGTCATAGAGAGTATTATCAAGGTAAAGATTATATAGAGGATTATCCGTGTCAGAAACTATCACACGAGAATCTTCTTTTTGTGTTGTGGAAGAGCATGCCGTAAGCATTAATGCACATAAAATTACAATTATTTTTTTAAACATATTTATCACCCAATATATCCTATCACATTGTAAATTTCTTGTCATCAAAAATGAATATGATATAATAGTTTCACGAGGTGAAAATATGGATACTAACAGAATTTCAAATACATTATTAGCCTATGAAATAACGGGATTATTATTCTATTTCAATTATATAGATATTTTATTGGAGATGTCTCAGGATTATTCTCCTTTGATTATGGCTTTATCGATCATGGCTGTTTCTTTATTTATTGGCTTTATTTTTAATAAGCTGATTACCCTGATCTTTGATTTTTATTTTAAAATCACAAAGCATTATGAAAAAATGCAATACGATGTAGCTACGGGGATCTCTCTTAACTTAGTGAAACAGATCTTTCATACTAAAACTAATCAGCAGACCTTTAAAAAGGTTGAAAAAGAGATGCATAAAGAATATTATACAAAATTTCATTTTGAAGCAGATCTTGCCAAGGGATTATTACTTGTTTATTGTTTATCCTTTTTTGATACAATTACTTCATTTACTGGATGGACTGATCTATTTATTATGATCCTTTATCTATTCTTTGCTTTTATTTCTGCTTTCTTTTTTAATCTGTTTGATTTAAAAATCAAAAAGGATACTTTGAATTTATTTATTAAAAAACATGTTCAATTTAAAGATAAGGAGGCAAACAATGAGTGAATATATAAAAACTGATGCTTTAGAAGCAATTATGAAACAAAAGGGAATAGAAATTATTCAAAAAGAGACTAAAGAGGAATCAAAAATAAAAAATAAAACCTTTTATGCAATGGGAAAATTTAATCGTATATCTTATTATGATATTCAAACTTTTATCAGGAGACAAAGTGGATTTTTTGAAGGGTCTTTATTTGACAGGACGGATTATATTATTGTTGGAGACCGTTTAAGTCCTTATGAAGCATTTCAATTAGAAAAGATAAAGGAAAATAAAATAGAAGGAAAAAATATTGTCCTGAATGAGGATGAATTCTTAGACATGGTTGATTTTGATTCAGATTTAGAAAATAATAGTCCTTTCTACAATAAATATGTTGTATTTACTGGTGGATTAAAAGAGCTTACTCGAAGTGAAGCTGAATATATTATTGAGTCGCTTGGAGGAAAGGTATCTAATTCTGTTTCCTATATAACTGATATATTAGTAAAAGCAGATAATAAGTCTCATACGACCTATAAAGAAAAACAGGCTTTAATGCTTAACGAGAACGGTGCTTCAATCGAAATTATTGACGAAGATACTTTTTATGAGTGGATACAAGAATAGAGAATGCTAAGCATTCTCTATTTTAGTTTAAAAGCCACAAGTTCATCCTCCAGCCATTGGGAATCTACAAGTATATAGGATTTCCTTACATAGGTATGATATCGCTGATCATAAAAAGCCATGGTAAAGCGCAGATCATCTCGAATATCAATATTTTCTACAGGAAATAATAGGTTATAGGTAATATTATGATCACGGTAATCTGCCCATATATTAAGCTTAGCGGGATATGGAGCTATAGGAGCTACGGTTGTTTCATTTAGATTGGTGATAAAAAACTCTATATGATCGATCAGATTTCCATTTCCTTTAGTATAATATGAAAAATTAACTTCAATAGTGATATAGGATATATTTTCCTTACGGATCACTCTAAAACGTGAGTCATCCAACATAATATTGAACCATTCCGTAGAATAGTCTCCAATATCTAGATTATAGTCGTAATCATTCTGTTCAATTTCTTCTCCATTGAAATCCCATGCTAACTGTTTCTCTTTCATATAACCACCTCGTATTTACTAATATTTTAAATAAAAACGATTTTTATTTCAATATATATCTTGTATAATAGTAAAGAATATAGGAGGAATAAGTATGGATAAATTATCAAACGTATTTAATGAATTAAAAGAAAAAGCAGAAAATGTAATGGAATCTGAGGAATTTAAACAAGCAGAAGCTAAAGCTAAGGAATTAGGGGATAAGGCAGTTAATAAAGCTAAAGATATCTCTCAATCAGATG
>R17__coassemble_431_pt1 | contig 20681 bp, 19 predicted proteins | sample R17__metabat2_high_PE_012 | metagenome-assembled genome bin R17 | reverse complement strand
CCTCCTATAAACACTTTAAAGTATAATCTGTTTTATTAATGAAATATAAGGTTGGATTGGAAAAATAAGCATGCTTAAATTAGTAAGATGATCATAAAGAGATTGAAATTCAAAAAAGAATGACATAGAATAAAAGAAGGAGGATAAAGATATGAAAGAAAACAAATATAATACGATCATGTTTATTTTAGGTACTCTGATCTGTATTGGAGTAGGAGCTTTACTTCAGTTTAATACTGCAATGCAGCCAAAAACATTATGTTCCATTATATGTGGAGGCTTAGTCTTCTTGGGAATTATAGAAATATGTAAGTTTTTCCTGACTAAAGCCTATAAGCATATCAATGATTATAGCTTTACAGTTGGATTAGCTGCAGTGATCCTGGGAATCTGTGGATTGGTGAGAGTGAATTCCATTGTTCCATTTATGCTGACTATTTTAATTTTCCCTTGTTTAGCTATTGGAATGCTGTTATTTCAGTTTGCAGTTCAGTTAAATGCGATGCATAATAATATCTATCTGGCAGCTTTAATTGAATCAGCAGTAGTAGTTTTAGGAGCAGTATTATTATTGTTAGGGGTAATTCCTGATAGTATTGTGGAAAGCTTTACGAATATTTTACTGATGGTATCAGGAGGATTAGGTTTAATTACTTATATTGTTGTCTTCTTTAATGTGAAGGCAGCTAATAAACCTGAGGAACCATTACCATTAGAACCATTGCCACCAATGGAGCATGAAGATCCTAAACATCACGAAGGACCTAAAGAACCAGAAAAAATGGAAAAGATAATAAAAGCAGATCTATAAAAAAGCACTTCCCTAAGGAAGTGTTTTTAGTTAGATTATTCTTCTACGATAGGTGAGTCTGCTGCATTCTTTTGTACAGATGCAACACCTTTTTTACAGTTAACTAAAGTAGTATAACCTTCACCAACAGCAATGATCTGTCCATTTGTAGCTTTTAAACGGAAACGATATTCACCTTTTTTATCAGTGTAGATTTCAAATTTTGGACATTTTTCAACTGCATAACCTTCTACTGTCTGATCTTCAATATTTGCTGCTGGAGCGTTCTTTTGTACAGAAGCAATTCCTTTTAAGCAGGCAGCTTTTGTAGTATAAACTTCAGAAGTAGCAATAACCTGACCATTAGTAGCCTTTAAATCGAACTTGATTCCTGTTTTTGTTTCTTTTACAACGAATTTACCCATAATATTATTTCTCCTTATATGTCTTTTATTCATTATAGAATTATTCAGGAATGAAAACGTTAACGTTATCTCACTATGTAGAATGTTACCTTGAAATGTTGGGGAAAGAAAAAGACATCCGAAGATGTCTTTATAAATAATCTGATAATTTTATCTTGAACCTTTATCGTAAGGAATACCATCAGCTTTAGGAGCTCTAGATTTCTTAGATGAGAATGTTAAGATAACTAATGAAACAATATATGGAAGCATATTGTATACTGATCCAGGAATATTTAATGCTTTTAATACATCAAATCCATTGTATACGTTTGATAAAGCTCTAAATAAACCGAAGATAATTGCAGCAATACCAATTCTAAGTGGAGTATATTGACCAAAGATCATTACGGCCATAGCTAAGAAACCAAAACCTGCAACACCATTTTCGAATTTCCATTCTGATACACCAGCAGTGATATAAACGATACCACCTAAACCACCAAGTAAACCAGAAATTAATACACCACACCAGCGCATTTTATATACTGAGATACCTACAGAGTCAGCAGCCTGAGGATTTTCACCACAAGACTGTAATCTTAGACCAAATTTAGTCTTATATAATACGATATAAGAAATAATTAAAGCAATCAATGCAATTAGCATAAACCAGCTGAATTCAAAGCTTCCAATTTTAACCAGGAATGCTTTTTTCTGTTGTACATATTGAATAGTTGAAGCAACGTTGCTTGAATCAGCAGCCATGTTGATCGCTTTAACCATAACTGTAGCTAAAGCTGTACCTAACATATTCATAGCAGTACCGATAATAGTCTGGTCAGCTTTTAAATGAATTGCTGAGAAACCAAGTAAAGTAGAATAAATAGTACCACAAACCATAGCCCCAAGGATAACTAATAGAATCATTGGTAATTTTGATAGGTTAGGGCAGAATTTCATGACTAAGGCACCACCTAAAGCACCCATTACCATGATTCCTTCAAGTCCGATATTGATAACCCCAGAATGTTCAGAGAAACATCCACCTAAAGCAACTAAAAGTAATACAGAGGCAAAGATTAATGTATATTGAAGTAATAATATAGTAGTCATTATGCATTTCCTCCTTCTTTTGCAGATTCTTTAGCAGCTTTCTTAGCATCACGTTTATCTAAGAAATTATTTAAAACAAGTTTGAAGAATGCTACGAAACCGCACATATAAATAATTACTGCTGAGATTAAATCAGCTACCTGTGAAGGATAAACCTGTAAGTTGATTGATCCACCACCAGAAGTAATATGTTGAATAAAGTATGATGAGAAGATCGCACCAATTGGACTTAAACCACCTAAGAAGGCAGCAGCGATTCCGTTGAATCCCATACCAGGAACTGAAGTTGCTGTACAAGTCCATTGAAGAATACCTGTTAAATACATACAAGCAGCTCCTAAACCAGCTAAACCACCAGAAATAGCTAATGTGATAATTAAGTTTTGCTTTTCCTTCATACCAGCATATTTAGCAGCGTTTTTGTTCATACCAGTAGCTCTTAATTCATAACCGAATTTAGTTTTTTCTAATACTACCCAAACAACGATAGCAGCGATAATAGCAATTGGAATTGCAATTGTTACATATTCATATCCATTGAAAATACTATCTAATCCAGCTTTTGGTAATAAAGCCTGAGAAGCATTTTTTCCTAATACTAATGTATAAGGAGAAGTTTCTTCCTTAACATTTGTTAAGATCATATTTGTTGTATAAAGAGCGATCCAGTTTAACATGATCCCTGAAATTACTTCAGATACATTACGAGTAGCTTTTAATAAACCAGAGATAGCTCCCATAATAGCTCCACAAATAACAGCTAATAATAAGCAAGGTAACCATGACCAATGCCATGCTAAGGCAGCATATAAAGCAGCACATGCACCAGCAGTATATTGACCAGAAGCACCAATGTTGAATAAACCAACCTTATAAGCAAATAATACTGATAATGAACATAATACTAATGGAGCAGTCTTTACTAAAGTCTGTCCTAAGTTCTTTAAACGAATATTTGTTCTTGTAGAAACTAACCAGTTCTTTAAGATTGCTGTAATGGCCTGATTAGCACCAGCAGGTTTAATAATTAATAATACGATATAACCAACTAAGATCCCAATTAAGATACAAGCGATCGAACAAATAAATGCCTGAACGCCAGGGTTACGTAAAATAGATTTCTTTTCTTTCATTTTGTACACCTCTCCTCTTAATCTCTCTTAGCACCAGCCATGTATAAACCAAGTTCTTCTTGAGTAGTTTTCTTTGGATCTAATTCTCCAACGATTTCTCCTTCATACATAACTAAGATACGATCTGGAACATCCATAACTTCATCTAATTCTAGAGAAACTAATAAAACGGCTTTACCAGCATCTCTTTGAGCAACGATCTGTTTATGAATATATTCAATAGCTCCTACGTCAAGACCACGAGTAGGTTGAACAGCGATCAATAAATCAGGATTCTTATCAATTTCACGTGCAATAATTGCTTTTTGCTGGTTACCACCAGACATTGAACGAGCGATTGTAATAGATCCCTGACCAGAACGAACATCGTACTGTTCAATTAAACGATCTGAATATTCACGAATGTTTTTCTTTCTTAAGAATCCCATTTTAGTGAATTCTGGTTCAAAATATCTTTGTAGAACCATATTGTAGTCTAGAGGATAATCTAGAACTAAACCATGTTTATGTCTATCTTCTGGAATATGTGACATACCAGATGTTGAACGTTCACGGATCGATGCATGAGTAATATCTTTTCCGTTTAATGTGATCTTACCATCCTTTAATGGTTCAAGACCAGATAAACCGTATACTAATTCAGTCTGTCCGTTTCCATCAATACCAGCAATACATACAATTTCACCAGCTCTAACATCAAAGGTTACACCTTTAACTGCGTTGTTAGCATGAGCCTGTGAAGCTACGACCATATTTTCAACATGTAAGATTACATCTCCAGGAATACTTTCCTTCTTTTCAACATGGAAGTTAACATTTCTACCAACCATCATAGCAGATAAGTCAGCAGCAGTAACATCAGCAGTATTAACTGTACCGATATATTTACCTTTACGTAATACTGAGCAGCGATCTGCAACAGCCATGATTTCAGCAAGCTTATGAGAGATAAATAAGATTGATTTACCTTCAGCAGCCAGATTCTTCATGATCTGCATTAATTCATCAATTTCCTGTGGTGTTAATACAGCAGTTGGTTCATCGAAAATCAAAATTTCATTGTCACGGTATAACATCTTTAAGATTTCTGTTCTTTGCTGCATACCTACAGTGATATCTTCGATCTTTGCATCAGGATCAACATGTAATCCGTATTTTTCAGATAAAGCAACAATTTTTTCTCTTGCTTCTTTCTTTTGCAGGAATCCATTTTTAGTTGGTTCTACCCCTAAAATAATGTTGTCTAATACACTAAAGCATTCAACAAGTTTAAAGTGTTGATGAACCATCCCAATTCCTAAATCATTGGCATCATTAGGGTCCTTGATTTGTACTTCTTTACCATCTTTCTTAATGATACCTTCTTCAGCTTGGTATAAACCGAATAAAACACTCATTAAAGTAGATTTACCAGCCCCATTTTCACCTAGTAAGGCATGAATTTCACCTTTTCTAAGCTGTAATGTGATATTGTCATTGGCAATAATCCCTGGGAATCTCTTTGTAATATTGAGCATCTCAATTGCATATTCGTTTTCCAATTGTAACGCCTCCCTTTATTTTTTCATTAGTTTAATCATACTACAAATTAGTATATTTTTCTACCATGTATTCATAATTTTTTGTACAAATAAAAAAGAACCGACCCATAGGATCAGTTCTCAAAAATTCAATTTAGAAATTATTTGATGTTTCCTTGATAATCTACTGTTGCGTTTGTAACTGTAGGTTCAGTAGTTGTATCGTTAGAAATAGTTACATCACCATTGAAGATTGCTTCATTTAATGCAGCATAATCATCTTCAGTGAATGTATCGCACCATTGAGTAGATTCAGCTAATGCTACATAGTTATCAGCAGGATCAGCAGAAACCATACCTAAGTTATCGATCTTACCAGCATATTCAGAGAAGTTTCCAGCTAAGATTGCATCTAACATAGTAGTTACTGTGTTAGCTAAACCTTTCATAGCTGAAGTAATACACATAGTATCATCACCGTAGTTTGCAGAGATTAAACCGTTTTGGTCAACGTCTACACCAATAACTTTTCCACCTTCAACTTTAGCAGCAGCTTCACAAGCAGAAGTATAGATACCACCACCACAAGCGAATACTACTTGAGTACCTTGTGAATACCAAGTATCCATAGCAGCTGTAATATCAGCATCACCATAGAATTGGTTACCATATACATATTTAATGTTTACATCAATATCTAATTCTGCAGCAGCAGCATCAGCACCTTGAACGAAACCATAACCATAACGGATAACTGCAGGAACAGCCATACCACCTAAGAATCCTAAGTCAGTATAACCCATCATAACAGCAGCATAACCAGCCATGTATCCAGGAATTTCTTCTTGGTAAACAGCTGAATAGAAGTTAGCAGCGTTAGCATAATCGAAATCAGCATCAGCACCAGTTACATCACCTTCAGAAACGTCTAATGCTACGAAAGTAACATCTTCGTATTCTTGGCATCCATAATCTAAAGCAGCAGCAAATGCATAACCAGGCATAACGATTACGTTATATCCTTCATCTACAGCTTTGTCAACCATTTGGATTCTGTCATCATCAGAGTCAGCAGTTGGTTTGTAGTAAGTGAAATCTACACCATTTTTTTCAGCCCAAGCTTTGCAAGCTTCATAAGTAGTCTGGTTGAAAGATTGGTCAGTGATATCACCATAGTCAGAGATCATAGCTACTTTAATATCAGTGCTAGATTCAGTAGTTGTTTCTTCATCATCAGAACCACCACATCCGACTAATGAGAACATCATTGCAATTGCAAGAATTGCAGATAAAATCTTTTTCATTGTCATCATTCCTCCATTTATTAGATTTTATTTGTAAGGGATTAATATCCCTTCCACAAATTATTTTAGCACATAACCAATAAATATCAAACTAAAAACATGAAAAAATAAGCTTTTTGATTTATACTAGGAATTTTTTTAAATAAGAGTATAATAGGAGTGAAAATAAATAAAAGGAGATTAGTTCTATGAAAGTACATTTTATGGGAATTGGTGGTAGTGGTCTTGCCCCAATAGCAATCTTAGCAAAGAAAATGGGATATGAAGTATCAGGGTGTGATATTTCAGATACAACAGCTTATTCAAAAAGTTTAAGAGACAACGATATAGATATTATTTTAGGACATGATGAAAGTCACGTGGATGAAGCAGATATTATTGCGGTCACTCCAGCTATTTTTGATTATAATCCTGATCATCCAGAGTTAGTAAAAGCTAAAGAACAGGGGAAATTAATGACCTGGCAGGAATTCTCTGGTCAGTATCTTCAAAAAGGGAAAAAGGTCATTGGTATTTCAGGTACACATGGTAAATCTACAACTACTTCACTTTGTGGAGAAGTATTAGAGGATGCTGGGATTGATCCAATTGTTTCAGCTGGTACCATTATTAAAAAGTGGGGAGCTGGATTTAGATATGGTCAATCTGATTATTATGTAGTAGAAGCTGATGAATTCAACAATAACTTCCATAATTATCATCCATATATTGCAGTCATCAATAATCTGGAAATGGATCATCCAGAATTCTTTAAGGATTTTGATGAAGTTAAACAGTCATTTGTAACTTATATTCATAATATTACAGATCATGGATATTTAATTGTGAACTTTGATTCACCTTCAGCTAAGGAAGTTGCTTTATCACAGACGGATTATTTAAAGGAACATGATATTACTTTAATTACTTACTCTATGAATGATAGGGATACTACTTATTATTATGCTGTGGAAGGAATTCATCCTTCTTATACTGATTTTGTGGTTAACGATACACATCATTTATCAGTTAAGTTAATTGGTACACACAATGTACAGAATGCAATGACAGTATTTGCCGTAAGTAAGATCTTTGGTTTAGATGATGAAATGATCACTAAGGGAATGATGAATTTCACTGGTATTGGACGAAGATTAGAAGTTAAGGGGGAATTTAACTATCAGGGTAAAGAAATTACGATCTATGATGATTATGCTCATCATCCTAGTGCTGTTATTGCAGTATTAAAGACTTTAAAACAGACTTTCCCAGATAAGAAAGTATTAGCAATCTTTGAACCACATCAGATTTCAAGACTTAGAATGTTCCTGGATGAATTTACAGAAGGATTTGCTTTATCTGACGAATTTATTATGACTAAGACCTTTGAAGGTAGAGAAGCACATAAGCATTTAACTCCTGTTAACTTTGAAGAAGTGCAGGCACACTGTCCAAAGAAAATCTATTATATTGAAGATTTCAATGAAATCGTTAATTTTGTAACCAACGGTAAATTAGACTATGATATTATTGTTGTCTTTGGAGCTGGTTATTCTTATCGTCTAACAAATAGCTTAGTAGCAAAATTTGAAGAATTGACAAAATAAAAGTGAATCATTATTCTAGTACATGAAAGCTCGCTATATGCGAGTTTTTTTATGATGGATCAACAATTTTTTGATATTCTTCTTCTGTATAAAAAATATTCCACTGATTATTAAAATACCCAACGATCTGATCGTTAAATTTACCATATTCTTGATCAAGCATGTCTTCAAAATTAGCATGATCATTTTCAACTGGATATTGGCTGCTTGGATCTACTCCTGAAATAGTGCCTAAAACAATGATCTGATCTGTATTTTCACGAACAATTTCACACCTTGTGATGTAAATTGTATCATTGATTTTAAAAGCATAAGGAGCTGTATCTTCAAGTGTTTCTGATTGGCTGCAGCCAGTTAGAATAATAAACAGGAATACAAATAATAACTTCTTAATTTTTAATAAAATGTTCTTTTCCATTGGTCATAAACTCCATATGTAAAATTTGATGAACTGAGTGATACTTGGATGGTTACATAATTAGAATTATTAGGATCCATTAATCTAAAATATCTATAGCCACCACTAGCTTCTTGATATCCGCATATTACAACAGCATGAGCATTATTAGTTGTAGATGATTTTAATCCACAGTAAATAGGTTTATTAGTTTGTAATATTGCTTTTGATTGAGTATATCCTAACCCATATCCAAAATAATTATAAGATAAAGAATAATAATTAAATACGATTGTAACTTGATCACTTGTAGGATCATTCCCTGAATAAAGATTTTTTACAATATTATATGTTTGAAGAGCTGTATTTGCAGTAGTCGAAGTTCTGTATGCACAGATAGAAGAAGCGCTTGCTGCCCAACACAGACCTTTACCTGAAACAGGTGATGATGAATTTGATACAATAGGTACATTTAAGATTCCATAACTAGAATTTATTGATGAGCCATAAGATACCAATGACTGCAGCATAATGTCATTGGAATTTATACTTTCTGTGTCTATTTGATCAGTAATATCATAATGTGAATTTTGATAGAAGTCATAATAATCATTGTCATAACCACATATTAGCTTATTATCAACATAAATGAAAAATAATTTATATTTTTGAACTAATGCGTTTGAAATGAATTGATAATTTTCAAACATAAAACTTGTATTACGATTATTGCCGATATTTGTTTCTGTTAATTCTCCAATACATTCATTTCCATCAAAAATCAAATATATTTCAATATTTTCGTTGTTTTCAACTTGAAACCCATTGGATATAAAAAGATTTTCTTTTTCTTCATAGTTGTTAATATTCAAATATTGAAGTGCTGTATCTTTTATATCATAATTATTAGATGTAGCATGTAGTTGTTTGATACTAATTCAGCAAGAAACAATAAGTAAACATGAAATAAATTTTATTATTTTCATTACATTTCCTCTGTTTTAATGCTTATCTAATAATATTATATAATAACATCAATGTAGTGTCAATGGATAGTTATGTATAAAATTTTTGAAATATTTGATAAAGCGTGCACAGTATCTGGATTATTATATTCAATAATATAAAAAAGTTATATATGGATAAAAGAATAGACCTTATATTCCTATAAGGTCCATATTTTATTATTCTTTTTAATTCGGTATCAGATCAATCTAAATTCTTTTAAAGGTAAGACTTTTTGTATCATATCAGACATCTCTGCTTTAAAATAATTTAGTCTATCTTGTCCTTTAATAAGTCAAGATATAGATCATTTCTTCTATCTAATGTAAAATTAGCTGGATAATCCTTTAAATTGATTTCTACATAGATATTGCGTTCATCTTCAAATAATTCATTATATGCTTTTCCCCATCCATCAAAGACTATACTGTGTCCGATATAATGATGATCAGGATCATTGCCAACTCGATTGACCCCAATCATATAACATTGATTTTCAATCGCTCTTGCTTTCAGTAAAGATAGCCAATGTTCATCACGAATCTCTGGCCAAGAAGCAATATTGATCATGATATTGCCCATTTTAGAAGCTTTATAATAAAGAATAGGAAAGCGCAGATCATAACATATCGTAGGAACAAGTCTAAATTCATTTATAGAATAGGATTCTAAATGATCTCCCTTTTGGTAATACTGACTTTCCCTTAAAAAGGGGTGGATCTTTTGATAATGGCATTTAGTAGTACCATCAGTAATATTACAGGCATTGAAATAGTATTGATTGCTTTTTTCAATATAACCATAGATAATTGTGATATTGTAACGCTTAGCTAGATCATCAAAATAGGGGATAATAGAATCATCCGTTAGTTTTGACATTGTAAAGCCTGTTAAGGTCATTTCTGGAAAGATGATCAGTTCTGTATGATGTTTACTAGCTTCTTCAACCATTTCCTTTACTTTTAGCTTAGCTTTATCAATTTCTTCAAATCCCATATCGATCTGTGCTAAAGCCACTAGCATGATTCTACCTCATAATATTCAATGGAACACTTCATATCCTTATAGATAATAACCATATAGCGATGATCTATTTTTTCAATAATACTATAGTGGAATAATAGATTCTGATCTAATCCATAGTTTTCTACTAAATAATGAATAACCTGCTTTTTGTTTTCTACCCCTGATTTAAACCATCTTCTAGGTTTAGTCTTAAATAATGGATAATAGTCCTGCATCAGTAAATTATGATATTTTGGATCGTTCATATACTGATCTAAACAGTCAAACAATTCATAGAGCTGATAACCGATATGCTTATAGCCTTTCTGTTCATAATAGATCCCTAGATCATGGAAGAAGTCAAAGGGACTTTCTTCATGATCCATGATCTCATTCATGGTTCGCTTAAATCGTCCACTGTTCCAGTATTTTTCCAGCATATCTTCAGCTATATGGATATGTTTAATATCTTCCTCATTCATCCAGTGATCGCTTTGCATTTCATAGGGAGACTGTTCCTGATATTCATAGCCATAATCATCGGCATTAATTCTAAGACTTGTACCTCTTAATAGCTTTAAAAAGCCTAGCTGAAGCTCCTTAGCTCTAAAAGCAAATACTTCATTGAAGGAGATTTTAAAACGATCATAGGATTCATAAGGCAAACCTGCAATCAGATCTAGATGAAGATCACAGTTTTCAAAGGTCATCATTTCTCTAACCACCTCAGACAATCTTTCAAAATTCTGGATTCTTTTGACAGCTTTATTAGTTGGTTCATAGGTAGATTGAATTCCTACTTCAAAACGTAATAATCCTTTTGGAGCATGATCACGAATAAAATCTAAGATTGGCTGCTGCATAACATCTGCATTGATTTCAAACTGATACTGTTGTCCAGGGGTATAGTTTTTAAAAATATAATCTAAGATCATAATAGAATGCTTGACCTTGGCATTAAAGCTTCGATCTAACAGTTTAATGGTTTTAGCTTTAGAGTGACAGATAATATCTAACTGTTTCTTTAGATAATCCTCACTAAAAAATCTTAATCCCTTTTCAAGAGAAGATAAGCAGTACTGGCATTGGAATGGGCATCCTCGGCTTGTTTCAAAATATAAAATACGTTTATCCTTATCTTCCTCATCTTCAGGTAGATTATAAGGAGAATCTAAAGCTTCTACTAATTTTAGATCCACACAGGCAACCTCATGAGTGATATGTCCCTTATAGCTGACCCCTTTTACGTTTACTTTCTGTTTGTTTTCTAGACAGGTTAATAGCTGTGGCCAGGTCTCTTCTCCTTCACCACTCATTACATAATCAATTTCAAAGGTATCAATAAAATGTTCTGGCTCATAGGTAACCTCTGGTCCTCCTAAAATCAGAATAATCTCAGGCTTAGCTTCCTTAAGCATTTTACATAGTGGTCTGATATAATCAACATTCCAGATATAGGTAGAGAATCCTACTATATCATAGTTATGACTCAAAATATCATCACGAATATTTTCCAGTTTATCCTTGATCGTATATTCTTTAAAATCAATATCATGATCATGATAGCTGGCAACATATAATAAGCGAATTGCGATCGCTGTATGAATAAATTTCGCATTTAAAGTAGTAATCAATGATTTCATAAATAACACCTCAAATCCTATTATAAACGAAAAAAATGGTTACTTGAACCATTTTATTTCTTTTTATAGTCTATACATGTATATCTTTCAATACCTTCTGTCTTTTTGAGATTGATTGCTTTAGCTGGACATTGATGAATACATCTTAAGCATTGGATACATTGATTATGAAAAGTTATTTTCCCATCTATCATCGAAATATTTTCAACTGGGCATTCATTTACACATTTACCACATTGGATGCAGTTATCATTTACCTTGAATTTAGGCTGATACTTCACAAATAGGGGATTGATCACATAGGAGCAAAGATAAGGAAAAGGTGAGAAATCATCTTTTCTGATCTTTTTATGATTTTCTATATCTTCTGCAGTTAATGCTAACATTAGCTCTGCCTTGTCCATTGTGATCTGATTAGCAAAAGGGTGAGGTGCTTTTTTTCTAGACATAATATAATAATTATTTGGCATACGAATGCCTGTAAATCCTTTATAATTCATCCCTTTTGTTTCAAAAATATTTTTTAATACCTTTCCACTTTTCCCACTTTGAGACTGCATGGTACCAATACAATAGACCTCCTGATTGCCTAAAAAGGTGCAGTCCTTTAAATAATCTTCTACTAAAATTGGAAAACGATAGCAATAGATTGGAGCAACGATAATATAAGGCTTTTCGCTATTAAGCGTAAATTTCTTCTGCTTAATTAAATCTATAATTCTAACTACCTCATCCTGTAAATAGTCTCCCAGTAATTCAGCTGCATATTTTGAATTATTTGTTCCTGTAAAATATAAAATCATTCTTTATCACCAGACTTATTCTATCATAAAATAAAAATAGATTCCATTTATTCAATATTTAAATAAATGAAATCTATTTCTTTTGCATTATAAAATTGTATAAGGTTAGAATTACTTTGATCAGCAGGATCATATAGATCACCCATGCAAAGATCAGGGTCATATCGATATTCACTCTTGCCAGATAAATCGCATGTCCAATCCCTTTTCTAGAACTTACAAATACCTCTGCCATAACGCCAACCTTTAAAGCTAAAGGAATAGCTGAATCAAAGGCAGACATTAAAGATGAACGAATCAGGGGTAAATAAGCTTTATAAAGGTTATAGTACCATGGATGATGATATAGCATAATCACATCCTTAAGTTCAGGATCAATATTTAAAATTCCATTTCTGGCATTATGATAGAATAGGGGACAGATCATAATCAGAATGATCATATATAAGGCTGTCTCACTTCTAAACCATACCATAAAGATCAAAATAAAAGCAATCTGTGGAATAACCTGAATAAAGGTAACCACGATCGTAAAATAATCATCAAACCATTTATGCTTTCCTGCTAAGATCCCTGTAGAGGTACCTATTAAAAAGGCTGATAGAATACTGACGATCACTCTTTTTAAAGAAGCAAGAATAGATGTATAGAAATAATCTTTACTTAACAGATCGATCATTGCTTTTAATACATTCTGTGGTAATGGTAAAATCACTTCTTTACCAATATGTAAAGAAGCGATTTCCCAAATAATCAAAATAATAATAACGGTTGTGATCTTACGTTTCATTATGCTAACATGTCATCACTATAAGTGATTCCAAAGATTGATAAGAAGTTTGTAATATCTTCTGTGCAATCAGCAGCATTTACATAATGAATATTCTGACGATCGATAGATTTAACAACAATTGCAGTTGATGGTAAACCAAAGTTATCAATACCAATTGTATCTAATAAAGTTTCAAGATTTTCATATCCATTGTTAGTGAATTCATCCATAGCAGCAAATAATGCATCATTTGTATATCCATCTTTTACAAATACTGCAGCCTGAGGATATCCATCTCCACCATAGATTTCTTGTAAGTCAGCAATAATTGATAATTCAATACCAGCTTCTTTAGCTTTAGCGATTGTTGCAGTAGCAGCAGGTTCAGCTAACATACCAACCTGAGCATTACCAGATAATAATTGCTGTTGAACTAATGAAGCTTCAGCATAATAAGTAGGAGTTAAAGTAGTATCGATCTTTTCAGATACTGTTTCAAAGATTTTACCAGGAACAGAACCTTCACCAAAGATAGGTAATTCTCCTTCACCCTGCAGAGCATCTTCACTTGTACCAACTAAATATAAGTTACCCCAAGTAACAGCACCCTGTAATTTGTAGGTAGTCATACCAGCAGAAATTAATTTACATCCTAAATTGATAGGAGCGATAATTACATCATATTCAGAATCTTCTGCAGTTAATTGTGCCTGTAATTCAGTAGCTCCTTCAACAAAAGTAATAGAACCACCAGCTTCATTGATTTCTTCATAAACTGAAGCTAATGAAATTCCAGGTGCTCCAGTTGGACATAAGATTTTAACAGCTCCAATTTCAGCTGTTTCTTCTGTTTCTGTAGTAGTTGTTTCTTCTTCGTTAGAAGAACATGCTGCTAACCCTAAAGCAAGAGTTAAAGCTAGCATAGCTTTTAAAAATTTTTTCATTGTTAATAGTCCTTTCTTCTCGTTTGTATGTTGCCATACACTAACTCATTGTAATATATTTAATATTATATGTCAAAAAGAAAACCATCCTATCGTTCCTAACGATAGGAATGGTTCTATTTAAATATTAAATATCAGTTTTCCCATATCTACCACGATCTACATAAGATGTATGTAAGAATTTATGAGCAACATGACTGTTTGGTTCTCCTAGCCATTCTTCATATAACTTAGTAATATCTGGATTCTGATGAGATTTTCGGATCTTAGCAGTTCTGTCTAATCCATATAATACGCTTGAACGTTTTGCGAATACATCAACGTTTTCACGAGTCTGAGTATCATATTTTGGTTGTCCACCACCCATGATACATCCACCAGGGCATCCCATTACTTCGATAAAGTGGTATTCAGATTGACCACCGTTTTCTCTGATCTTAGTTAATACTTCTTTAGCGTTACCAACACCAGATACAACTAAACCTTTTAATGTAATTCCACCAGCATTAATTGCGATTTCCTTAGTTCCTGTTTTACCACGAGCTTCAATAAAGTCTACGGAATCTAATTCTCTGCCAGCAACCTTTTCAGCTACTGTTCTTAAAGCAGCTTCCATAACCCCACCAGTTACACCGAAGATAACTGCAGCACCAGTTTCAGCAGCAAATGGATTATCAAATTCTTCATCAGCAAGATCCTGGAAGTTAATGCTAGCTTCTTTGATCATACGTGCTAATTCACGAGTAGTTAATACATAGTCAACATCTCTGATTCCGTCAACTTCCATTTCTGGACGGCTAACTTCAAATTTCTTAGCAACGCAAGGCATTACTGATACCATAACGATATCTTTAGGATCAATTCCCATCTTTTGAGCATAATGAGATTTGATCATTGCTCCAAACATCATATGTGGAGATTTACAAGTTGATAAATTAGGAATCATTTCTGGGAAGAAATGTTCACAATATTTGATCCAACCTGGAGAACATGAAGTGATCATTGGTAAAGTACCACCGTTATTTAAACGATTTAATAATTCAGTTCCTTCTTCCATGATTGTTAAGTCAGCACCAGTATTTGTATCAAATACCTTATCAAATCCTAATTTACGAGTAGCAGCAACCATCTTACCTAATACATTAGTTCCCATTGGATATCCGAATTCTTCACCAATAGCAGCTCTAACTGCAGGAGCAATCTGTACAACTACATGTTTAGTAGGATCTCCAAGAGCATCCCAAACTTCATCAGTTGAAATCTTTTCTCTTAATGCACCAGTAGGACATACTGTAATACATTGACCACATAAGATACATTCAGCATCTCCAGCACCACGACCAAATGCTGTAGTGATTTCTGAATCCATACCACGATTTACTGTTTCAATAGCTTCTACTTTTTGAATATGTTTGCAGACAGCTACGCAACGTCTACATAAAATACATTTATTGTTGTTACGTTCAATAGAAGGGTTAGAAGTATCATGAGAACGATTTGGAGCACCATAATCGAAACGAATATCATGAATACCTAATTTACCAGCTAATACACGTAATTCACAATGGTTATTGCTTAAACAAGTTAAGCAGCTTCTTTGATGGTTAGATAAAATTAATTCTAAGTTCATCTTACGTGCTTCTCTTACACGTTTACTTCTTGTATTTACTACCATTCCTTCAAATACTGGATATACACATGAAGCTTGTAAAGTACGCATTCCCTGTACTTCTACTAAACACATACGGCAAGCACCGATTTCATTGATATCTTTCATGTAGCATAATGTTGGAATATCAATATGAGCTTGTTTAGCAGCTTCTAAGATTGTAGTTCCTTCAGGGCAAGTAATAGTTTTTCCATCAATAGTTAATGTTAACATTTTAGACATAATTATTCTGCCTCCTTAGCCATTTCTTGTACTTGGTCACTAGAACCGATCTTTACAGCACCAAATCTACACTTAGTCATACATAAACCACACTTGATACATACATTAGGGTTGATTTCATGTTTTTCTTTAATAGCACCCTTAATAGCACCAACAGGGCAGTTACGAGAACATAATGTACATCCTCTACATTTATCTGGATCAATGTAATATTGAACTAAGTCTTTACATACACCAGCAGGACATACTTTATCTACAACGTGCATTTCATATTCATTACGGAAATGTTTTAAAGTAGATAATACTGGGTTAGGAGCAGATTGACCTAAACCACAGATTGCAGTATCTTTGATCATATTAGCTAAAGTCTCTAATTTGTCTAAATCTTCTAAAGTACCTTTACCTTTTGTGATATTGTCTAAGATCTGATATAAAGACTTAGTACCAATACGACATGGGTTACACTTACCGCAAGATTCATCCATAGTAAAGTCTAAGTAGAATTTAGCGATGTCAACCATACAGTTGTCTTCATCCATTACGATTAAACCACCTGAACCCATCATAGATCCAGCTTTTACTAATTCATCGTATTCTACTGAGATATCTAATAAGCTTTCTGGTAAACATCCACCTGATGGACCACCAGTTTGAGCAGCTTTAAATTTCTTATTGTTTGGAATTCCTCCACCAATATCATAAATGATTTCTCTTAAAGAGATACCCATAGGAACTTCTACTAAACCTACGTTATTGATCTTTCCACCTAATGCGAATACCTTAGTACCTTTTGATTTTTCAGTACCGATCTTAGCGTATTCCTTTGCACCATTTAAAATGATCCAAGTAATATTAGCATAAGTTTCTACGTTGTTTAATAGAGTAGGCTTTTGGAATAAACCTTTTTGAGCAGGGAATGGTGGACGAGGTCTTGGTTCACCACGTTTACCTTCTACAGAGTTTAATAGGGCTGTTTCTTCACCACAAACGAATGCTCCTGCACCATAACGGATTTCTAGATCGAAGCAGAAGTCAGTACCGAAGATGTTATTACCTAATAATCCTCTTTCTCTAGCCTGTTCAATAGCAACTGATAATCTATGTACTGCCATTGGATATTCAGCACGTACATAAACGTATCCATATTGAGCACCTGTAGCATAAGCAGCGATTGCCATAGCTTCAACGATTGTATGAGGATCCCCTTCAAGAACTGAACGGTCCATGAATGCACCTGGGTCACCTTCGTCAGCATTACATGCTACATATTTAATATCTCCAACAACATCGTGACAGATCTTCCATTTTCTACCAGTAGGGAAACCAGCTCCACCACGACCACGTAAACCAGAATCTAATACTTCCTGGCAAACTTCTTCTGGAGTCATTTCAAATAAAACTTTTTCTAAAGCTTTATAACCATCAAAAGCGATATAGTCTTCGATTCTTTCTGGGTCAATTAAACCACAGTGACGTAAAACCATACGTTTTTGTTTTTTGTAGAAGTTTAAGTCATCTAATTTTTCTACCTTTGTTCCATCAACTTCTTTAGCTAATAAACGATCTACGATTCTATTTTCTTTTAAATGCATAGTTACGATATCGTGTGCATCTTTAACTTGAACTTTTGAATAGAATGTATCTTCAGGTTGAACAATAACGATAGGACCCTTTGTACATAAACCAAAGCATCCAGTCTGTACTACTTCTACTTTTTCATCTAAACCTTCTTCATGGATCAATTTACGTAATTCAGCAATTAAATCAGCTGATTTAGCTGAGTGACATCCTGAACCACCGCAAACCATGATGTTTTTGCAATCACAGTTTTCATGTGTGATACGCATTTTGATTTCTTCATAACGCTTTGCCTGAATTTCAGATAATTGAGTTCTTTCCATCTTTTGCTCCTCCTAGTCTTCCATGTATTGAGCTAAAATATTTGGAATGTCTTCTGTTTTAGAAGTTCCATAAACTTCTTCATCTACTACAACAACTGGAGCTAAACCACAAGCACCTACACAACGTGTAGCTTCTAATGTAAATTGGTTATCAGCTGTTGTCTGACCAACTTCAATATCTAAAGCACGTTTGAATCCATCTATTAAGGATTGAGATCCTTTAACATAGCAGGCAGTACCTAAGCATACACTAACTTTATGCTTACCTACAGGTGTTAAACTGAATCTAGCATAGAAAGTTACAACACCATAGATTTCAGATAAGGCAATACCTGTTTCTCTAGCAATGATTTCCTGTACCTGGATAGGCAAGAATCCGAAATCATTCTGTACATCATTTAAAATTGTGATCAAAGAACCTGGTTTATCAGCATACTTTTTGCAGATTTCTACAATAGTAGCTTCATGTTCTTTTACAAGATCACATAAACTTTGTTTATCCATCTTATCCTCCTATATTTTATTTACATACATACACAATTATTCTAACATATCTATTTTTAACTTGCAAATTTTTGTGAAATATTTATTTTATCACTTTTTACTATTTAACTTTATTGAATTTTGGAATATGCTATGCTATGTGAATATAATTTGTTTTTATACAAATATAAGAGAAGAAAGCTTCTTAAAAAATTTTTATGAATTATTATTTTTTATAATTTCTATAGAAGTGATCTGGTCAATGTAAATCGTTTCATTTACAATTCTGATCGTTTTGGTATAATCCTGATCGATTTTAGCGATCATTCCTTCTTTTTCAATATAATCCTGACCATCAAAGTAGGTCACTTTGACAACCATATTCTTTTTTAGCTGTAAGAAGGTATAGTTCAGTATCTCTAGATCATCTTCTGAAAGTTCCTTTTTTTCTACTACGATTCTTTCCTTTTCATGGATCATATCAAAGAAACCTTTTAATGAATCATAGGGTGCAAAGATCTCAGCACGGTTTTCTTTTTTAGTATGCATTGTGTCCTCCTATTAAAGTATTACGTTTTGGGGTAGTAGCATGTTTATAAAGATTCATTCCCTTTAATACTGCATTTTTCCCATATTTATGTTTGATCTCGATTAGAGCATTCTGCAGATTTTTTTCCTTTAAAATGGCTTCATAATCAGTAAACAGATCATAGGTCTCATATTTTTCATCCTTGACATTTCCAAAGGAAATAGCAATGGTTCGAATAGCATATTCTTGATTAGTAGTGCGTTTAAAAAGATAAATAAAGTAGGGAAGCAGATAAGCATAGGAATTGGTACACAGTTCTAGCTTCATACTTCCACCAGTAGAAGCAATCGTATTATTTGAATAACCAATTCCAAGTGAAATATGGTTGGTTACCAGATGCTTTTCTACCAGATTTAAAACATTTAATTCCACCATTTCCTTAACTACAAGTAAAGCATCTTCATAATTATAATCCTCAAATAAAACCTGAGAATTAGAAACAGAATGTCCTTTAGCGTGATATCCCTGAATATCTGCAATGGTTGTAGACTCTCTTCCCCAGGCATGATCGATCAGATATTCAGCATTTACTCCAAATTCTTTATAAAGGATCTTTTCATCTAATAGGGTGATCCCATGCATATCATATACCCCATATTTTGCCAATCTTCTTGCTGTTCCACCGCCAATATGCCATAAATCAGTAATAGGGGTATAATACCATATCTTTTCCTGATAGCTTTTTTCATCTAAAAAGCCCATAAAATCAGAGGAGTGCTTAGCAATAATATCCATTGCGATCTTAGCAAGATACATATTGGTTCCTATTCCTACTGTAGCTGTCATTCCAGTAGTAGAAAAAACATCCTCCAGCAGCATTTGTGCAAATTCCTTTGCATCCTTATGATAAAGCTTCATATAGCTGGTAATATCAAGAAAAGCTTCATCAATGGAATAGACATGAATATCCTCCTTAGCTACATAGCGAAGATAGATCCCATAGATCCTTGCAGAATATTCCATATAAAGCTTTAAACGAGGCAAAGCTGTAAGATATTCTACATCTTCAGGTATTTCAAATAAACGACAGCGATTATGGATCCCTCTTTCCTTCATTTTAGGGGAGATTGCCAGGCATAGAGCTCCTTTTCCTCTTGAAGGATCAGCTACTACTAAATCTGTTTTAAAGGGGTCCAGTCCTCTTTCTACACATTCAACGGACGCAAAAAAGGTCTTTAGATCTATACATAAATAAGTTTTCATATTCTCCCTCCTTTTTATGCATTATACCTTATTAATGTGCAAAAGTAAAACGTAAAAGCACTAAATGAAATTTAAAATGCATTGCATGTTCTTGTTTTACAGGCTTAAAAGAATGTGCTATTTTAAAAGGAATATGGTCCCGTTTTCGACACTTTTATGAAAGTAAAAAGAGAATTCGTTGATTTTATCGAT
>R17__coassemble_430_pt1 | contig 20710 bp, 27 predicted proteins | sample R17__metabat2_high_PE_012 | metagenome-assembled genome bin R17 | reverse complement strand
AAGTCTCTAGCAATAGGGACTTTTTCAATGTAATAAATAGCTCCAAATAAATATTGTTTTTTTTTTCACAATGTTATAATAGTTGTAAAGAAATCGATTTCAAGATATAATAAGAGGAGAAAAAGATATGAAAAAGATAATTTTACAATTTTTAACTGTAATAGTTGCACTGATTAGTGCAGGTACTTCATTATTTACTTTATCTAGAACGACAACAACTTCTATTTTTCCAAGTGCTTATGAACAGGCAATTGGGTCAGATTGGACATTTTCATCATCGGATGCCTATAATTACCGTGTTTATGATGTTAAGCCTGGAAAAGGTAATCTGGAAATTGCCTTAAAACAAACAACAGGAAACAGCAATATACATTATTCTGTATATTATAAAAAGAATACAACTAGTTCCTATTCATATTTTGGAATGATTCGTTTTGTGAATAACAATGCATGGAATAAAGCAATATTAATTAAATCATGTAACGGATTAACAACCTATAATATGAAATTTGTTAAAACTGATAGTTTAAGTACAACATCTAAAGGACAATTTACATGGGCTGTAACAGGCAACTAAAATAATTATATTTCCTTAATTAGAAAAGGAGTTTAAGATGATCATCACAAATGAAAAAATAATAATCAAAAAACATGAATTACTGCCTTCACTCTCTATTCATTATCCAGATTATGGAATAGTCGTGATTACTGGAAAAAATGGAGTAGGAAAATCATTATATTTAAAAAATATATTTTATGTATTAAATAACCAGAATATTGATATAAAATATGTTGATCAGACAAATAATATGATTATTGATTCGCTGGATGTAAATCAAAATATCTATTTAGATTTTCAAACACATCCTGCTCTTGAATTTTCACATTTATCTGCTAAAAAGTTAAGTGGTGGAGAAAGAAGATTTGTTTCAATCTTAAGAGCTTTCTATTCAGAAGCAGATATTATTATGATGGATGAACCAACGAATGATCTGGATTTTGAATATGTAGAAAGATTACAAAAATTGATTATCAAAAACCAAGAAAAGAGACTAATTATCATTGTTTCTCATGATGATCGTATGATTGAAATAGCAAATGAGATTTATGAAATCAATAATGGAAAGTTTATCCAGATCAGAAATTCTAATTTGATTAAGGAATATAATTGCGAAAACTATAAAGTTATTAAGAAAAAAGCTAATTCAAAAATACTGCATAAGGTATTTAAATATAACTTTCTATACCTTATTACCAGTATTTTTGTATTTTTATTTTTAGTACAGTGCTTTATGAAATTTCAAAAAGAACCTGTATCATTAATCGATTCAATTCCTGATCAAAGAATAGATGTTTTCATCGGAACTGTTGCCAACTTTGATCACCAGCTTACTGGAGCAGTTACTCTAGATTCTTTTAAAAAACTATACAATGAAGAAATCAATATTTTTACAGATGATGAAGCTTATGATTTAAATACTTATGTAGTTTTTGATTTGGAAACTATATTTGATGAAAACAATTTACATTACTATACAGTTGAATATATTGATACAAATGACTTCAGTAATATTGATACAGCAAAACTTTACTTGGATTATCTTCAGCTAGATTCGAGTAATTGTTACGTAAAATTAGAGGGTGACGAAGAATTTGATTTGAATTATGATGACAGTTTCGATGAGATATCAATGGATCGAGAAGGTTATGAAAATGCATTAGATCAAGTGGAATTTGATGATTCTGTAGCTCTTGTTCATTTTGTAGTGCTGTTAGATGAAGATTATACATTACAGGATTTTGTAAACCATATTTGTGATTATACCAATCAAAATGTATTTTTATATTGTAATGAAACTATAGAGATGATGAATGAATATAATAATGCATTAAAAATAAAGAGTTATTTGTTTGAACTTTTATCAGTGTTTTCTTTCTTTGTCTTGATCGAAATCATATTTTGTTTTATGTATTTAAAGCTTCATACGAATAGGATATTATCACTAAAGCATTATTCATTCAAAAGAAAAAATTTAATTTCTTGGATCAGTAAAATGAATGATTTTACGATTTTAAAACTAACTGTATTGATCATATTTAGTATGTTTATTTTTAAATATATCAATGAAGGTATGGTAATATTGAATTTTATGCCATGTATTTTATTGATAGTATCTTTACTGATTGAACAACTAATCATAAAGCTGATGGTAAAGTGTCATGTCAAAAAGGTTTATTCATGGAGGTTCAGGTCATGATTATAAAAAATCTTAACATTATAAATAAAGAAATTCAATTAACAAATATAGAATTAGATTTCAGTCGAACAGGTGTTTATTTAGTTCAAGGAAAAATTGGGACAGGAAAGTCTTCTATAATCAAAGAAATTGTCTATGGAGAATACTCAGTTATTTTAGGCTCAAAAGATTTAGAAGAGGAATTCTATAAAAATAGAGCGAAATTTCTTGCCTATGTTCCTCAAAATTTATTTGCTCCTTCTATTTCTGTTTATGAGTATATTCAAAGAGGAAACAAAACAATTGATAATAAGATGATGGATCATTATCTTAATCAAATTGAGATCAATGGAGATGATAGCTTTGAAAAGCTGAGTGGTGGAGAAAGAATAAAGATTGCTGTTTTTAGTGCCTTATTAAAGAATACACCCTATATTATTTTAGATGAACCGACAAATCATTTAGATAATCAATCAGTTAAAGAGCTGATAAATCTTATTCAAAATTACCAAAAAGAAAAAACATTCATTATTATTACTCACGATCCTCGCTTGCAATTAGATGTAAATGGTATTTATGAAGTTAGTAGAACACAAATCAACTTAGAAAAAAAGATGGAAGGTTCAAAGTTGAACATGAATGAAATTTGTAATATGAAAATAAATACTTTTCAGTTATTTAATCATTTAATCAATAAGCTGGATACAATCTGTATTCTTGCAATTCTATTATCGTCTTTTTTATCCATTATGATTATAAATGAATATGATTTAAGAGGAGATTATGCTCAAAATAAGATAGAGATCTCAGATGTAATATGCAGCTATGAAATCGATCATCAAATTGATGAGATGAACTTAAAATATGCTAATTATCAGAATATTGAAATCAGATCAAGCGATGATCCTCAATTATTAACATTAGATGATTTGCCTAAGATTTTTGATTTAGAAGATGTAACACAAATTATTTTGTGCGACCAGGAATATTATGATCAGCTGACAAATGGTGAAATAGATCCCCTTGAGTGTATTGTTTCCCTGCCTGAAGATATCAGTGAACATTTTTTTGGACAAAATTATTATTTTACTTATTTAGAATATCTTCAATCAGGTTGTTTGCCTCATGATAATATGAATCAGATTGTTCTTTCTTCTAATTTGATCAATTGTTATTATCCAGAACTGAATAATCAGGAAGCTATTGGAAAAACAATCGAATTTAATGGAAGTGAGTATGAAATCGTTGGAATCTCCTATTATGATTTTTTTGTGATCTCTTATAATTGGGGTGAAAATAATTATGGTTTTTATGAGTATAATGTGGATACATACGATCAGTATTGTTTAAAAATAAAGGAATACCAAGAGCAGACTGATTATTATTTAAGTAATTGTGCTGGCAATATGCTGATTTATTGTAAGGAAGGAACAGAAGAAAAGGTGTTGAATTATTTGATTAAAAACTATCCGGCAACAATGTATAATTCAGATGCGTTTTCGAATATCTTTAATAAGATCCATAATAAAGAAGTAATCAGCGATTTAATCAAGTATACTATTCGAATTGGTTTGATTCAAATTATTTTTTTATTACTTGTTATTATTTTGGACTATAAAAAGGAAAAAGAACGATTAGAAGTATATCAAGAATATTATCTAAGCAAACAGTTGATTACTAAGATATATATGTATACAAAGTTAGTTCCAGTATCTTTGTTTGTGATTATGTTTATGCTAGGAATTGTAATTTTGAGCGCTTATCCTAGAATACAGTTGCCTATAGCTGCTATGCTTTCTGTATTCACAATCATCTCAATTGTTGTATTGATTTTAATAATGGATAGAATTAATAGAAAAGGACTTCGTTCTAAATAGAACGAAAGTCCTTTTTAATGGGTATCAAGATAATGGTGATAAGCTCCATAAAGATTAGCATCGTTATAATATTTGCAGGTATCGATCTTTGGAACAATGATCTGCTTTTCACTCATCTCATCGATTGCTTTTTGAATTCCTTCAATAAATAATGGTTCTTTGGAAATTCCTCCACCTATTAAGATAATTTCTGGATCATAGATGTATTGAAAATTATAAAGCTGAACAGCAATATTATGATATGCCTGATTCATGATATCAATGACTGTCTGATCACCTTGTCTAATTAACTGATAGATCTCTATCCCATTGATCTTCTCTAATCCCTTAGCTTCTGCTACCTGTCTACATATATTTTTAGTGGAACATAGATCAGAAAAATCTTTGCCATCTTCTCTCATGATCACAGTGCTGATTTCTCCAGCTAATAAATGATGACCATGGTGAATCTTACCATCTTTGATAATAGAACCTCCAATACCTGTTCCAAATACCACTACAATGGCATCATTCATGTCCTTAGCTCCACCGATTCTTGCTTCACATAAAGCAGCACATTTGGCATCATTTTCCACTGAAACAGGAAGATGAAGCCTTGATTCAAGCTCTTCTTTGATATTTACTTTACTTAAATATGGAAAAACTACTACTAGCTCTATAAGTCCCTTTTTTGAATCAATAATACCTGGCATAGAAAGAGCAACACCTTCTATCTTTTCAAATTGATGACAAATATTTTCGATAATAGTATAAAAGCTTTCCTTGGAATCAATAAGAGATGTTGAGATTTTTCCCTGTTGAAGAATTTTCTTATCTATAGTGGCATATTTGATTTCAGTCCCACCGATATCCAATGATAAAATCATAGTCAGATCCTCCTTTTAAAAAAGCCTGAATGATTTCATTCAGACTATTTAATTCCTATAGATAGTATTGCTGATAATAATGAACTCTAATTAAGTCACAGATTGTCATAATCTGATAGTTAAAGTTAATACCATCAAATTTACCAGGAAGTCTTAATACATAGTTAGAAATTCTATGTCCTTCCATTTCGTATACTGGGTTTTGAGTAATTAAAATAGAAGTAGCTTTATCTAAACCAAAATGAGTATTCTTCTTTAAGAAACCGTTCATTGCACGACCTGTTGCAGAGATAAAGATAACAACATCCTTTTCTGTAGCATGCATAACTGGATCAAAGGCATGATAAAAATAAACTGGTTTACCAAAAGTAATTAAGTCTGTCTGTAATTCAATAGCTAATGAAAGTGGATAGTATGCACCAATAATAAAGATTTTCTCAGCTTTATCAATATCTTCACAGATCGTTGAGATATATTGATTCATTTCTTCATCAGAACATGATTTTTCCATATTAGCGATCAATTCTTCAGAGTTGATTCCTAACATTCTTGCACGAATCTGATCTAATCTTACTTCATGGTTACGAATCAATACAGATAAAAAGTCTTCATATGTATCATAACCTAATCTTCCAATGAAAGTCATAATACTTTCTTCAGCAATGCCTGCATTTCTTGCGATATCTGCAGCTGTTGTATTTTCCATCTGTAGATAGTGGAAAATTACATACTCGCAAAATTTATAATAATCATCATAAACAATAGTACCATTCAGGTATCTTAAAATTCTACTGATCAAAACATTCATAAATATATTATCCTCCTAATATGCTTCAATTTTTTCTACTACTGTTACACTCATATCGTTTAAACAGATACAATTCAACTGTCCTTCACCTTGAATAGCTAAACCACCATCGATACCAATCTTATCGTGGAAGATTGGATCCTTCCAGATATCATAACAAGGTTCATCCAGCTGGTGAATATAAAGAGTAGGGGTGTGTCCAAATATAATTGTTTTCCCTTTTAATCCTGGAGACATATAGAAATATTCTCGCATCCAGGCACATTCTTCTTCGGTCTGTTCATACAATCCCTTTTCAGGATTAATACCTGCATGAATCAATACAAAATCAGTTCCATTAACACTTAATTCCACAAAACTTGGGCAAGAATTTACATAATTGATCATCATCTGATAAAAGGCTGCTCGAACAATTTTATAGTCATCTGAGCCTAAACATCCTCTTGCAATATATGCATGATAATTTTCAATTGTTTTATCTCCACCATTTCTTTGCCACATTCTGGCCATAGAGCAGTTTGGATCATCCTTTATAAAGGCATCTCTCATCATGATTTCATGATTTCCCTTGATTAAGTGAATATTGCGTTTCTTTTGAAGATACTGATAAATTTTAAGTGAATCTGGACCACGGTCACAGCAGTCACCTAAAATATAAAGCTCATCATCACTCTCGAAATTGATTCTTTCAAGCATTTTAATTAATAGCTTATAATGTCCGTGCAAATCAGACAGGACATATGTTTTCTTTGACATCGCTTTCACCTCTCATAGTAAAATTATATCATAAATCATAACAATTATCAAAATGAATTGAATTTTATATGTGAATTTAGTATAATGATATCAAAATAAGGAGGAATTATTTTATTATGAAAAAGAGACCAATTGTATTATGTATTATGGATGGTTATGGTATTTCTGATCAAATCAATGGAAATGCTGTTAAACTAGCTAATACACCTAATTTAGATGATTTAATGGATTTATATCCTCATACTCAAATTTATGCTTCTGGTGAACCAGTAGGTTTACCTAATGGACAAATGGGTAACTCAGAAGTAGGACATCAGAATATCGGTGCAGGAAGAACCGTATATCAATCATTAACTTTAATTGATAAGGCTGTTAGAGAAGGAACTTTCTATCAGAATGAAGTTATTTTAAGTGCAATGGATCATGCTAAGGCTCATGGTTCTAAATTACATATTTTTGGCTTATTATCAAATGGTGGGGTTCACTCATCAAATGAACATATCTATGCATTATTAGAAATGGCTAAGAGAAATAGATTAGATAAGGTTTATGTACACCCATTCTTAGATGGTAGAGACGTTGCTCCTGATTCAGCAGCAGGATTTGTTGAAGAATTAGTAGCAAAAATGAAAGAAATCGGCGTAGGGGAAGTTTCAACAATTTCTGGTCGTTACTATGCAATGGACAGAGATAAAAACTTTGACCGTTTAGACAAGACTTATCAGGCAATGATCAACCATGTTGGTCCTTCATTTACTGATCCTGTTCAATATGTAAAAGACAGCTATGCTAATAAAGTATTCGATGAATTCGTTGTACCAGGATATAATGCAGCTGTTGATGGAACTATTTGTGATGACGATGCAATCGTATTTGCTAACTTCCGTCCTGACAGAGCTATCCAGATTGCTACTGTTTTAACAAATGATTTCTATGATCAATATAAACCTGAAAACAAACCACAGAACATCAAATTTGTATGTATGATGAAATATGCAGATTCAGTTAAAGGTGATATCGCCTTCAAACCTGTATCATTAGATAATACATTTGGTGATTATATTTCAGCTAATGGTTTAACTCAATTAAGAATTGCTGAAACTGAAAAATATGCCCATGTAACATTCTTCTTCGATGGTGGTGTTGATAAACAGATCGAAGGTGCTACTCGTGTATTAGTTAACTCACCAAAGGTTGCTACATATGATTTACAGCCAGAAATGTCTGCTTATGAAGTAACTGAAAAATTAATTGCTGAATTAGATAAAGATATCCATGATGTAGTAATCGTTAACTTCGCTAACTGCGACATGGTTGGACATACTGGTGTTATTCCTGCTGTTATTAAAGCAGTATCTGTAGTAGATGAATGTGTTGGTGAAGTATATGCTAAGGTATTAGAATTAGGTGGAACTATGTTAATCACAGCTGACCATGGTAACGCTGAAAAATTATTAGATGAAAATGGAAACCCATTTACAGCTCATACAACTAATATGGTACCATTGATCATTACTAACTCACACTTAAAGATCAAGGAAGGTGGTAAGTTAGGTGACTTAGCTCCTACTATGTTACAGTTATTAGGATTAAAACAACCTGCTGAAATGGATGGAGAAAGCTTAATCTACTAATCATTCATGAAAAGAATAATTCAATTATTCATATGTTTGTTTCTACTAGGAGGATGTCAATCATCCTCCTCTTCTATTCCAGAAGAAATCACCTATGACCGTGTAGAAGGAATTGTAGAAATTGACTATGACAGTCTTGTGGAAAAACTAGATTCCCCTGTAGATTTCATTCTTTATATTGGTAGACCAGATTGTGGGGACTGTAAATTGTTTCAGCCTTATCTAGAAAGCTATATTGAAGAGCATGAAGGTAGTGGAATCTATTATTTAAATATCAAAACCTTTAGAGATGCTGCCCAAAGTGAGGATGCTACTTTGGAACAGAAGGAATTCTATGATAATCTTAAAGATAATCTATCCTTTGTCTGGACTCCTACTTTAGCTAGATATCAAAATGGAGAGGTAGTAGATAGTTTTGAATTTTTAGATGCAGACTATGGCAGAATGGATGATGATAGTAAAGAAGATGCTTTACAGGAATTTGTAAGAGAATTTGAAAATTGGATGAATAGGAATCTCAAGGTTGACGAAAATACTGATCAATAGAAGATAGAAAGATAAAATTTCTATCTTTTTTTGTTTAATTTGTTATAATGGTAGATGAGGTGATTGAAGTGAAACGTTGCCCTGTATGTGGAAAAAAGGTTAAAAATAATGCGCCCCATTGTCCTTATTGTGGAACCAATCTATACGCTAATGATACAGAACAGAAGGTTGTTCTACAGCCTGCAGCTAAAATTCAAAGAATAAGCTTTGATTTTAAACAGGTTTTTCTAATTGTATTGATAGCTGTAATTTCTCTTGGTATTTTAGGATATAAAGCAATCAATAAAGATTATGGAGACGAAAAAAATATTATTTCTGAATTAATGGTAGAAAACTATTCTTTTAGAAAAAAGGTAGAAGATATAGATGAACGTGCACATGATGTAGATGAATATATTAAAACGAATTTTACTGTTGTAAAATCAAGCTTTAGTGATCAGGTTACTTCTAATCGAAAAAGCGTGGATTATTATGGCTTCTATTATCTAGAAGAAAATAATGAAATTTATTTTGATTATACGGCTGAAAATGAAAAAAGCTGTTCACTGAATATCGATTATATCGCTTATGTGAATGATTATAGCGAATTTCTTGATCAGATAGCCAAGGTAGATACCCTATTTGCAGATATTGGAAATGTTGTATTAAGCGAACCGATTTCTCAGGTGGATATCGATGATGCGTATAATGCTTACTATAGTAAATATACTAGTAATTATGCTCAAGAGGATGCTAATTATGTTTCTATCAATCAGTGCTATTCTTTTGTTACTTTTAGTGAGGATAATAATGGAAAATACATTGAAATCAATCTAACTTATGATCCATGTGAGGTGATCTTTTAATGAAAATATATGCACATAGAGGATATAGTGCGTTATATCCAGAAAACACAATGCTTGCTTTTAAAAAAGCAGTTGAATTCCATGCTGATGGAATTGAAACAGATGTTCATAAAACAAAGGATAATATCTTAGTATTATGTCATGATGAAGCTATTGATCGTACCAGTAATGGAACAGGCTTTATTCATGATATGACCTATGAAGAGCTTGCAGCTTATGATTATAAATTCAATAAAACAGTGGATGAGTTTATTCCCATCCCTAAGCTTGAAGAGCTGTTACAATTAGCGAAGGATACAGGAATCCTATTAAATATTGAAATCAAAACAGATAATTATCAATATGAAAATATTGAACAGATGACCTATGATATGGTAAAAGCCTATGGTTTATTAGATCATACAATGTTTAGTTCTTTTCATCTGGAAAGTCTGATCACCTTAAGAAAAATCGATTCATCCATCAAGGTAGGCTATTTATTTGAACCTTCAGCAGATTTAACAAATCAGGAGGTTTTTGAGAAAAAACTAGAGGAAGCATTAAGTCATGGAATTTATCAGATCCATCCTAAATATGTTTTCTTAGATGATGCAACCTTAAAAAGTTTAAGAAAGAAAAAAATAGAAGTCAATGCCTGGACGATCAACGCTAAAAAGGATATGGCATTTTTTAAGAAAAATCATTTAGATGGCTGTATTACAAACTATGTGGAAAGAGCAATAGGAGTAGTGAAAAAATGAGATTAGATAAATTTTTAAAGGTTTCTCGTATTATTAAAAGAAGAACTTTAGCTAAAGAAGTTTCTGAAGGAGAACGTGTTTTAGTAAACGGGAAAATTGCTAAGCCTTCTACTCGTTTAAAAGTAGGGGATGAGATCACAGTAGAATTTGGAACAAGACGCTTAGTAGTTAAAGTATTAGAATTAAAGGAACATGTTTTAAAAGATGATAGTCATGAATTATATGAAATCATCAGAGAAGAAAAAATCCAACAAAATTTTTAAATAGATAGTTTTCATTGGAAAAATCATGTGCTATAATTGGTTATAGCTAGACTTATATGAAAGGAGTGAAAGCATGGCTAAGAAGAAAAAAAGAGTTAGAATTAACTATAGTAAAATCCGTGGAATTATGTTTTTAACCTTTTCTATTTTGTTTATGCTTACGCTTCTGAATAAATACAACAACGTTGTTGTTAAGGCTAAACAGGAAATAGCTGATTTGAATGAACAAAAGATTCAGGTTGAAGAAACTGAAGCAGATTTAACTGAACAATTGGCTTTATTAGATAATGAGGATTATGTAACAACCTATGCAAGAGAACATTATGTTTTTAAAACAGAGGATGAAACGGTTGCTAAAATCTCAGAAAATAATTAAGATTATGAAGAACCCTAGCTTAGCTGGGTTTTTTAATTTGGTGGTGAAATTATGGAAATATTTTTAAATAAAGAAAAGGAAAATGAATACTTTCAAAAACTGATGGATAAAGTAGATCAGGCTTATCAAAGTGATATTGTCTATCCACCTCGTGATGAGCTTTTTGCTTGTTTTAAGGATCTTCCTGCTTCATCTTTGAAGGTGGTGATCCTAGGGCAGGATCCTTATCATCAGAAGGGACAGGCAAATGGTCTTGCTTTTAGTGTTAATAGAGGTGTTAAGCTTCCCCCAAGTCTGAAAAATATCTATCAGGAAATGCATGATGACGTGCATGTAGAAATTCCATCTCATGGAGATCTGACAGATTTAAAAAAGCAGGGTGTACTGCTTCTTAATAATGTATTAAGTGTTGTAGATAGTCATCCTAATAGTCATAAAAAGCTAGGATGGGAAGAATTTATGATTCATACTTTAGCTTATATTGATACTTTAGATCAGCCAATTGTTTTTATATTATGGGGAAAAGAAGCACAATCTAAAAAGAAATATATCCATCATCCAAAAAGATTGATTCTTGAAAGTGTACATCCTTCTCCTTTATCAAGCTATCGTGGCTTTTTTGGCTCTAAGCCATTTTCTAAAGCCAATCAATTTTTAGAAGAATATGGGGTAGAACCCATTAACTGGCAGGTAGGTGAATAAAATTGTTTAATGATGTTAATACAGTGATTCAATATATAGAATCAAAAAGTAATAAGAAAACCTTTGAAGAATACAAAGCTATTCTAGATCGACATGATATTCATTTAAAAACAAAAAATATTATTCATGTTACGGGAACTAATGGGAAAGGAAGTACCATTCATTATCTGAGTCGTTTTTTAATGGCCTGTAATTATCAGGTAGGAACCTTTACTTCCCCATATTTGATCAGTTATCATGATCGCTTTTGTGTCAATGGTCAACCAATCAGTGATGAAGATCTGATCAGATTGACAAATGAAAACTATACTTTAATTGAAGAAGAAAAACTGTCAAAGTTTGAAATAGATGTTTTATTGATGATTCAATATTTTAATTCTTTATCTTTAGACTATGCAATTGTTGAAGTAGGGGTTGGAGGTAAGGAAGATAAGACAAATGTGGTTGATTCAATGTATCAGGTGATCGTAAATATCGGTAAGGATCATATGCCACGTTTAGGAAATAGTGAATTAGAGATCTGCCAGCAAAAAGCAGGTATTATTAAAGAAAATGGACAGGTTTTTACTTGTGTAACACAAAAGGATTGTTTGGAGTGCATTAAGGATAAAGTAAAAGAAAAGCATGGTTCATTAACGATCGTTGATCAGGAAGCTGCTTTTGATTATGGAAGCTTAGCTTACTATCAGCATATGAATATTTCTCTTGCTTATCAGGTATTTAAAGCTTTAAAGGCTGATTTTGATTGGAATGTATTGCAGAAGGTGATCGATACTACCTTCTGGTCAGGCAGATATGAGAGATTTATCCATCATGGTAAAGAGATCATTATAGATGGGGCACATAATGAAGATGGAATCAAAGCACTGATTGCTTCTTTATTAAAGACCCAAAAGGATTATGTAATAGTTTTTAGTGCTTTAAGGGATAAGGACTACCCTAAAATGATCAATATGCTAGAAGAAAACTATGAGGTACTGGTTACTGTTTTTAAGGATGAAAGACAAATGACTAAAGAAGATCTTAAAGGCTTTAAATATGTTTATTTAGATTTTGAAGATGCTTATTTAAAAGCATTAGAAAAAGATCATGTAGTAATAACTGGTTCATTGCACTTTATCAGCTATGTTAGAAAATATTTAATTGAAAATGGAGCAATGTTTTCAAGATAGAAATTGATTTTCTATTGAAAATTTGTTATTCTTGTAACAGGAGTTGATTACAGTGAAGAAAATCACTATTTTTTTAATTGCTGCATTTCTTGCTTTAACAGGCTGTTCAAACAAAAAGAATACAGTTACCAGTAATATTGTGAAAAATGGTGAAGTGTATGAAAAGGATAATATTTCTTTTTATTACCCTAATACCTATGTTCTTACCTTTGAAGGGGTAAATAAGGCTATTTTTCAGGATGAAACTGGAATGTTAAGCTATGAAAGAATCGAGAAAAAGGATGCAAATCAGAAAAATGAACTGGTAGAGCTTTTCCGTCTGGATCTTGAAAGTGAAGGTAAAACGATTTTATCGAACACTTCTATTACACTCGATAACGGAGATAGCTGTCAGGAAATTGTTTGCAGTGATGAAACAATGAAGGAAAAATATATGATTTCCTTTGATGAAAATGATATGATCATTTTATCGTTTGAAGCTGATAGTGCTTCTTATGATGAATCAATTACTTCAATTAACAGTTATTTATATTCTTTAACGATCAAAGAAGAAGAGGAAAGAATCGTTGAAGAAGATCAAAAGAAAGGAGATAACAATTAGGAATTAATTGTGTGTATAAAAAGATGAAAATTTATAATTCAATGACTAATAAAAAAGAAGAATTTGTTCCAATTACACCTGGAAAAATGAGTATGTATGTATGTGGGCCAACTGTTTATAATCACGCTCATATTGGAAATACACGTCCAATGATCGTATTTGATATTTTAAGAAGAGTATTTGAATATCGTGGTTATGAAGTTACTCATGTATCTAACTTTACAGATGTTGATGATAAGATCATTAAAGCTGCTAAGGCAGAGGGAATTACTGAAAGGGAATTAACAGATAAGTATATTGCTGCTTATGAAAAAATTCGTACTGATTTGAATTTATTATTCCCTACTTATACTCCTAGGGTAACTGATACCATGCAGCAGATCATTGATTTTATTGCGGAATTAGAGAAAAAAGGATTCGCTTATGAATCTGAAGGAGATGTTTATTTTAGAGTCTCTAAAATCGATGAATATGGTAAGCTTTCAGGTATTCGTAAGGAAGATTTACTAGCTGGTGCAAGTAATCGTGTAGAAGATAAAGAAACAAGTAAAAAGGAATCTCCTATGGATTTTGCTTTATGGAAAAAGACAGATGATGGAATTCAATTTGATTCTCCTTGGTCTAAAGGTAGACCAGGATGGCATACTGAATGTGTAGTTATGATCAATGATATTTTTGAAAATGGTCGTATTGATATCCATGGTGGAGGATATGATTTAAAATTCCCTCATCATGAAAATGAAATTGCTCAATCTATTGCTTATCATGGTCATGATATTGCCAATTATTGGGTACATAACCAGATGTTGAACATCAATGATGAAAAGATGTCAAAATCATTAGGAAATGTTAAGTGGGCTAAGGATGTTATTCCAGTATTAGGTCCAAATGTATTTAAGTGGTTAATGTTATCTACTCATTATCGTAATACCTTAAATATCACTGATAAGCTAGAAAAAGACTGCACAAAGGAAGTTGGAAAAATTGAAAATGTTATGAAGCAATATAACTTATGGATGCAGATCAATAAGCTAAATATCAGTAAATCAGGTGATGGAGATGTAGAAAAGTTTGTTCAGGCCCTTGAAGATGATCTAAATACTTCTCTTGCAATTTCTATTATGTTAGATAAAGTAAAGGTTTTAAATCAGCTATATCGTGCTAGACCACAGGATAGTGAAGCTATGATCAAGAATTACAGTGATTTACATGAAATGACTGATTTACTTGGATTAGTATTTGATCTACCTGTATTAAGTGATGAACAGATCAATCTATATAATCAATGGAATGAAGCAAAAGCTCAAAAGGATTTTGCTACAGCTGATGAATTAAGAAAGCAATTAATTGAACAAAAGGTTTTATAATTTATGGATCCTAAATTGTTCAATGGAAGTGTATTGGCCTATATAGGGGATGGGGTGCTTGAAGTTATGGTAAGAGAATACCTGGTACTTAACAAGCATTATACTCATGCCAAAGATCTGCAATTTAGCTCGATTGATTTTGTTAGCGCAAATGCACATACTAAATTTATTGAATATGCAACTTTAAATAATGTTTTTACTGAAGAAGAAATGATTTATTTTAAACGTGGAAAAAACGTTAAAGAACATCGTACTTTAAGTAAGAATGTTTCAAGATATATGCATGGTTTATCTACTGGCTTTGAGGCAGTGATCGGCTATTTATATCTGACCCATGAACAGGAAAGATTAAAAGAGATATTTGATATATTTGTTGAGTTTGTTGAAGAAGGTCAAGGAGAATAGTTTGTATGAGTTATATATATGGAAAAAATACTGTGTTAGAAATTCTACATAGTGAAAAAGAAGTCTTTGAAGTATTGGTTACTAAACAGTTCAAAGATAACAAGGTTTTTTCACTTTGCAAGCAAAAAAGAATTCCCTTTAGTGTTGTAGATATAGCAGTGATTGAAAAAAAGGTTGGACATGTAAATCACCAGGGAATTGCTGCAAAGGTAGAAGATTATAAATATTATGAAGTGGATGAAATCTTAGATGGCATTGCTGATGATCATCAGCCGCTGTTATTGATGCTCGATGGCTTAGAGGATCCTCATAATCTTGGCGCGATTTTGAGAACCTGTGATGCTGTTGGGGTGGATGGAGTTATTATTGGCAAGAATCGCTCTGTTCAGCTAAATGGTACAGTAGCAAAAGTTTCTACTGGAGCAATCGAACATGTAAAGGTGGCTCAGGTGACTAATCTGGCAAGAACCATTGAAGCGTTACAAAAGAAAGGATTCTGGGTAGTTGGATGTGATAATGATCAGTCTGTAGATTATCGTAAAGTAGATTACAATATGCCTACAGTGATCGTTATTGGTTCAGAAGGATTTGGAATTTCACGATTAGTCAAAGATAAATGTGACTATCATGTAGTAATCCCAATGGTGGGGCATGTTACAAGTCTAAATGCTTCAGTAGCAACTGCTGTAATTCTTTATCAGGTGTACAATTCAAGGTTCCCATGTAAGTAGAAAGGGAAAAAATGAAGGATGAATTGAATGTCAAATTACTTAAGGAAGGTAATGACAAAGCGTTTAAACAATTTTACGAGGAATATGTGGTCTATTTTAATAAGCTGGCACTAAGCAGTTTTGGTTATATTATAAAATGGATCCCTTTAGATGATCTGATCGATGAAGCTTTCTTTATTAGTCTTAATGCGATCAATGAATACGATGAAGAAAAGGATGCTAGTTTTAAATCTTTTATCACCTTATGTGTGATCAGAGGATGGAACAAGCTGTATCATAAATCAAAAAAGAGCACGGTGGATAATAAAGTGATGGTTTCCTTAGATGATTGTGTAGTTAAGGAAGAGATAAAACTGACCTATTACGATATATTGGCAGATCCAAAGGCTGTTATTCCAAGTGAAATGATCAAGCACGAAGAAGAGATCAATCGTATTTTTTCAATTATTAAAGATAGCAAGATCGATCATATCAGTGAGATTATCAATATGAGATATATGGGATATAGTTCACAGGAAATCAGTGAAATTCTAAATATTCCTGTTCGAAAAATTAATAATTCGCTTTATAGAGTTAGAAAGATTTTGAAATCATAAAAGAATAATTGACTAAATGAGTGTTTTATGATAAATTTTTTATTTGTAGGAGTGGTAGATATGAAACAGAAAGTAATTTTAGTATGTTCTGAATGCTATTCTAGAAATTATACAACCTATAAAACTCCAAAAACTCAAGGTATTCGTTTGGAGCTTAATAAATTCTGTAAAAAGTGCGGAAAACATACTTTACATAGAGAAACAAAATAGGAGGCAATATGAAATTTAAAGATTGGTTTAGCTTTTCAGCTATTAAAAATGAAGCTAAAAAAGTTACATGGCTTAAGAAAAAAGATTTAGCAAAGAATACTGCAACAGTATTTGCATTTTGCTTTGTATTAGGTGTATTCTTTTATTTAAGTGATGCAGTAATTGCATTAATTTTAAGATTCTTGGGGTTAAGTTAATATGGCAGGAATGAATGATGAAGGTAGACAATGGTATGTAATTGTTACATATATTGGTCACGAAAATAAAGTAAAAGAAGATTTAACTAAGCGTGTTGAATCAATGGAATTACAGGATTATGTATTTCAGATTATTATCCCTGAAGTTGAAAAAGAAGAAATCAAGGATGGAAAGAGAGTTATTACAAAAGAAAACCTATGGCCAGGTTATTTATTAATTGAAATGATCATGACAGATGAAGCTTGGTTCGTAGTTCGTAATACTCCTAATGTTACTGGATTTATCGGTTCTTCAGGTGGGGGAGCAAAACCTTTCCCTGTTATGCAGGAAGAATTAGAACCTATCTTCAAACAGATGGGAATCAGACCATCAGTAATTGAAATCGATTATGATGTAAATGATGAAGTTGAAATTATGGATGGACCATTCAAAGGAACTAAGGGAATCGTAGAATCCATCGATATGAAAAAGAAAGAAGCTAAGATCAAATATAAGTTCATGAATAAGTTTACAACAGCTTCAATTGAATTAGAATCTTTAAAGAAAACAGAAATGTAAAATTTTCTGTTTTTTTATTCAAAAAAGGATTGCAAATAAGATAGATTATTAGTATAATGTGCTAGCAGTACTTTGTGTACTGCTGTAAATGCGTGGAAGAGCAAATCTAACAAGCTCGCTTAAACCACAGCACGGACAAATTTTATAGGAGGTATGTCACGTGAGTAAGAAAGTTACAAAAATTGTAAAAATTCAGTTTAAAGCTGGACAAGCAAAACCAGGACCTGCATTAGCTGGAGCTGGTATTCAAATGCCTAAGTTCTGTTCTGCATTCAATGATCAAACAAAAGATCGTATGGGTGAAACTGTACCAGTAGTTATTACTTGTTACGAAGATAAGAGCTTTGACTTTGTATTAAAAACTGCACCTGCTGCAGAAAAAATTATGGCTGCATGTGGAATTAAAAAAGGTGCTACAAATCCTGGTAAGGAAACAGTTGCAACTCTTTCAGCAGCTAAATTAAGAGAAATTGCTGAATATAAGATGCCTGATTTAAATGCTAACGATGTAGAAGGAGCAATGAAGATCGTTGCTGGTACTGCTCGTAACATGGGTGTTGCAGTAGAAGAATTTTAATTATTAGTTGAAAAAGTTGGATTAGGATATATGCCTATATTGTGGGAGGATTATCCGTTATGACCACTCAAGGAGGAGAATGAAAATGGCAAAGAAATCAAAAAAGTATGTAGAAGCTAAAAACCAAATTGAAAAAGGTAAAGCTTACCCAATTGCAGAAGCAATTGAATTAGTACAAAAAACAAATAGCACAAAATTTGATGCATCAGTAGACGTAGCATTCAGATTAGGATTAGACGTTCGTCATGCTGATCAACAATTAAGAGGTGCAATCGTATTACCTAACGGAACTGGTAAATCTGTTAAAGTTTTAGTAGTTGCTGAAGGTGCAAAAGCTACAGAAGCTAAAGATGCTGGTGCTGATATCGTTATGAGCGCTGCTGAAGTTGTTCCTGAAATTCAAAAGGGATGGTTAGACTTCGATGTAATGATCGCTACACCAAACATGATGGCTGCTTTAGGTAGATTAGGACGTATCTTAGGACCTAAAGGTTTAATGCCAAACCCAAAAACAGGTACAGTAACTATGGATGTTGCTCAAGCTGTTAAAGATTCAAAAGCTGGTAAAGTAAACTATCGTACAGATAAACAAGGTAATGTTCATATGACATTCGGTAAAGTTTCTTTCCCTGCAGAAAAATTAGTAGAAAACTACCAAGTTATTTACGATTTAATCGTAAAAGCAAAACCTGCTGCTGCTAAAGGTGTTTATATTAAGAACATCGCAGTATCTTCTACTATGGGACCATCTGTAAAAGTTATTGGTTAATTAACTCTTGCAAAGTCTCAAATAAGGTGGTAGAATAACCGTGCATCTAGGGATGCAAAAAAATTAGTCGCAATCAATATACCGAAGACAGTAACTGTATTTCTTGTAAATACTCAATATGTTACCGAGGTGTTGCGTAAATTACGTTAACATGTCCTCGGCTTATTATGTCGAGGATTATTTTGTATATTGTTGCATAAATTATTTACTTTTATATAGGAGGTGTAACAATGTCTGTAGAAGCAATCAATGCAAAACAAGTAGTAGTTGATGAAATTACTTCTAAGTTAGAAAACGCTAAATCTGCTGTTGTTGTTGAATACCGTGGTTTAACAGTTGCTGAAGTAACTGAATTACGTAGAAACTTAAGAAAAGAAGACGTTGAAATGAAGGTTTATAAAAACACTTTAGTTTATCGTGCTGCTGAAAGCTTAGGTTACGGTGACATCAAATCTGAATTAGAAGGACCAAACGCTGTTGTTTTCGGACATTCTGATGCTGTAGCTCCTGCCAGAGTTTTAGCTGATTATGCTAAGAAGCATAAAGCTTTAGTTTTAAAAGGTGCTATCGTTGAAGGAAAAGTTTTAAATTCTGATCAAGTATTAGAATTATCTAAATTACCTAATAGAGAAGGTATGTACTCTATGTTACTTGGATGCTTACAAGCTCCAATGTCAAAATTCGCTCGTACACTTAAAGCTGTTGCTGAAGCTAAAGGTGGACCTGCAGAAGAACCAGCAGAAGCTGCTGCTGAATAGTTGATCAACAACTTTAAAAAGTGAAAATTAAGAAAATTATTTTATCGGAGGATATTTAAAATGGCAAAATTAACAAATGAAGAAATTTTAGCATTCTTAGAAGAAGCTACAATCTTAGAAATCAATGATTTAATCAAAGCAATCGAAGACAAATTTGGTGTTACTGCTGCTGCTCCTGTAGCTGCTGCTGCTCCTGCTGAAGAAGTTGATGAAGGACCAAAGATGGTAAATGTAACATTAAAAGAAATCGGACCAACTAAAGTTCAAGTAATCAAAGCTGTACGTGAAATCACAGGTTTAGGATTAGTTGATGCTAAGAAGTTAGTTGACGGTGCTCCTGCTACAATTAAAGAAAACATCTCTGAAGAAGAAGCTGCTCCTATCAAAGAAAAATTAGAAGCTGCTGGTGCTGTTGTAGAAGTTAAATAATTTATTTAAATAAGCCCTTCGGGGCTTTTTTAATATCTATGGCACATTATTATACTAATGATGAGGTAAAATCAGAGCCTACTTCCTTTGATTTTAACTTCGATGGATCAAAAATTCACTTTAATAGTGATGCAGGTGTATTTTCTAAAAACTTTATCGATTATGGTTCACAGGTAATGCTTAGAAATATCGAAATTAAAGATGGTCAATCTATTCTTGATGTTGGCTGTGGTTATGGGGCAATGGGAATTTCATTATCAAAAGTACATCATGTTGAATGTACAATGGTAGATGTTAATTTACGTGCTTTAGATCTTTGCAGACGTAACGCTAAAGAAAATAACATTGATAATTACCATATTTTTGAAAGTAACTGTTATGAAAATGTTTCTGGTACATTTGATGTGATCTTTACTAATCCACCTATTCGAGCTGGTAAGGATGTAGTCACAACAATTTTGACAGGTTCTTATGATCATTTAAATAATGATGGTTCTATGTATGTAGTTATCCAGAAAAAACAAGGTGCTCCTAGTGCTAAAAAGAAGCTTGAAGAAGTATATGGAAACTGCGAAATCATTGCAAGAGATAAAGGATATTATATTTTGAAGTCTAAGAAGGAAATTTAGTCCTTCTTTTTTTATTTTTTTGATAAATTACTTGACACTTTCGCAGACTACCTATATAAT
>R17__coassemble_422_pt1 | contig 21219 bp, 22 predicted proteins | sample R17__metabat2_high_PE_012 | metagenome-assembled genome bin R17 | reverse complement strand
TTGATTGCCCCACTTAACAAGAGCTTCTGGATAGATAGCTGGAAGCTTTCCTTCCTCTCTAGGTCCATAGATACTTCCCATAAAGCCTTCATAGGGTGAAATATTTGAAACAGGAATGGTATCTAAAAATTCATTGATCGTGATTTCCATAGTATTTTTATAGTTTAAAGCCATATATAGGCATACTCCTTCACACCCTAAAGGGGCTCCAACCTCATACTGATTATAGTAATCTACATCTAATAGACTACTTTCAGGAATAACCTCATAATCAAGATATGCCTTTGAACTATTTGAATATTCATCTACTGCTTCTATTTCTAATTTTCCCTTACCTGCTATAGCAGTATCTAAAGGTTCAATAGTATAGCTAAAAGAGGATTCATCTTCAATTATAAAATACTTTTCCACATCAAGATCTTCTTTTTCTTTGATCAGGATAGAAGATAGTATCGTGATCCTTGGGGGTGTATTATCTTTTATTTCATTTTGATCAGCACAGGCAGCTAAAAGCAGTAAACATAATATAAGTATGTATTTTTTCATAATTTCTTTTCCTTTCATGAATATTATAAATAATTATAGCTATGAAAACAATTGAAATTTGAAAACGCTTTTGTTAGAATAGACACATGGAGGAGTATTTATAATGGATAGAAAAATTGTATTTTTAGATGTAGATGGAACATTAATTAATTATGACGCAAAAATGCCTGCTTCAGCTGGTAAAGCAGTAGATTTAGCAAGAGCGAATGGACATAAGGTATATATCTGTACAGGTTGTTCAAAAGCAGAAATCGAACAGAGAGATCTATGCGATCTAGATGGTATGATCGGTGGAAATGGAGCTTATGTAGAAGATAATGGTAAAGTAGTTATGCATCAGGGATTATCAAAGGAAGACGTTAAACATATCGTTGACTGGTGTAATGAAAGACATTTAGGTTTCTACCTTGAAGCTAACTCAGGAATGTACTGCAATGATTATATGCTTGAACAGGGACCTGCTACTATGATCAAATATGCTACTGGTAAGGGTGCCCCAGCTGATAAAGCAAAAGCTTCTGCTGATTCATTTGTAAACAGCTTTATTCATTTACAGGGTGAAGATCTTTATAGAGAGGATGTTAATAAGATCAGCTTTATTTTAAGTACTTATCAGGATCATTTAGATTCAAAAGTAGAATTCCCACATTTAATTGCTAACACATGGGGAGGTAAAGGTGAATTAGCATTATTTGGAGATCTTGGTCCTACAGGAATCACTAAAAAGCATGCTATTGAAGTATTATTAGACTACTTAGGTGCTAAACAGGAAGATACCATTTCATTTGGTGACGCTAAAATCGACTTATCTATGTTTGAACTTTGTGCATATAATGTAGCTATGGGTAATGGTGGTCCAGAAATCAAGGAAGCTGCTGATTATGTTACTGATGATGTTGATGAAGACGGTCTATACAACGCTTTCAAATATTTAAAATTATTCTAGAAAAATCAAGTAAATTGGTTTATAATCTTACTGTATTCGGTAATTACCGCGATCCACGTCTGTTAGGGAAAATCATTTCCTTAACAGACTTTTTTATTTGAGGAGGAATAGATATGAAAAAAATAATTACTACTACTTTAATCGTGATCTTTGGAAATTTCCTGTATGCAGCATCAGTTAAACTGTTTTTACTTCCTGCCAATCTGATGACTGGTGGAACTACAGGTATCGCTTTATTTATGCATCACTATTTTGGTGTTTCAATTTCTTTATTTACTCTGATCTTTAATATAATTATGCTGATCATAGGTTATCTATGTCTAGGCAAGGCCTTTGCCTTAACCACTATCCTTTCTACCTTTACCTACCCTATTGCCTTAGAGATCTTAGATCGTCTATTAGGAAATATCATTCTTACTGATAATCTTCTAATCAATGCTATTTACTCAGGTTTAGGAATTGGGTTAGCTTTAGGAATTGTAATTAGAGCAGGAGCAAGTACTGGAGGAATGGATATTCCACCACTTGTTTTAGAGAAACTATTTAAATTCCCTGTTTCTATTTCATTATATTTATTTGATTTCTTGATTTTGATCATGCAGGCATTTTATAATAATATCGAAGGGATCCTGTATGCTATTTTACTGGTTTTAATCTATACAATTGTTTTAGATAAATTGATGATCATCGGAACTGGAAGAACTGAGATCAAGGTGATCTCTAAAAAGTATGATGAAATCAGACATGAAATTTTACACCATCTCGATCGTGGGGTTACCATGATCGAGGGAAAAGGTGGTTATCTGCATGAACCTACACAGATCGTAATGTCTATTATTTCTAATCGTGAGCTTCCTAAAATCGAAGCAATTATACGAACTATCGATCCAGAAGCTTTTGTGATCGTAAGCAAAGTAACAGAGGTACATGGACATGGATTCTCTTTAGATAAACAATATAAGGAAGAAAAAGAATAAATATGATCAAAGTAATTTTTTTTGATGTTGATGATACTCTCTTTTCACACAGCTGCAAAAGAATGCCTCAAAGTACCATTTATGCATTAGATAGACTCAAAGAAAAAGGAATTTTAAGAGTAGTTGCTACAGGGAGAAGTCTTATGGAACTAAAGGAGATCAATTTAGGGTATTTTGATTTTGATGCCTATATTTTATTAAATGGGCAGATGATCCTAGATCATGATCTTCATCTTATAGAGGGTTCCCCTATTCCTGATCAGGATTTTAAATATCTCTTAGAGCTTTATAACACCAATCAGATTCCTCTACAATTTATTGAAGAAGATCGATACTATATCAACTTTGTCAATGATGATGTGAAAAGAGCTCAAGAGGCTATTCATACTTCTATTCCACCAGTTTTACCTTATTCAGGTAAACCAATCTATCAGATCTGCAGCTTTATCGATGAAGCAGATATTGCTCAGCTAGAAAAAAGATTAACAGACTGCATTATCACAAGATGGTCCCACAAAGCAATCGATATTATCTCTAAAACAGGAGGTAAAGAAAAATCAATACAGAAATATCTTCGTCTAAAAAATATCAGTCAAAAAGAAACCATGGCTTTTGGAGATGGGGACAATGATCAAAAAATGCTTGAATATTGTCATATAGGAATCGCAATGGGCAACGCAAAAGAGAATGTTAAGCAAATAGCTGATTATATTACTACAGATATTGATCATACAGGTATTTATGCTGCCTTAAAGCATTTTGAGTTAATTTAAAAGAAGCTAGTCATCAGACTAACTTCTTTTTAAGATCCTGTATTCATCCTTAGAGGTATAGGTTACCATATACCATACTTCTATACCCGCTTTCTTAGCTAAAGCAAAGGTTTCTACAAATTCCTGATCTAGCTTATATGGAATTACATGATCAATACCTGGCATTCCGATTACAAAAGCAATAATACAATGATTTCCCTGTTTTGTAAGTTCAATCAGTTCTCTTAAATGCTTGCTTGCCCTTTTAGAGATTGCATCTGGAAACAAGCCTATTCCTTCTTTTTCCATGGTGCATCCCTTTACTTCAAGATAATATTTTTCATGATCCTTTTCCATATAAAAATCAAAACGAGAATTTCCATATGAATATTCACTTTTGATCAGATCATAATCCTGTAAAGAGAGCCATTCCTTCATTATTGTATTATTTGCCTGTGAATCTATATTTACGATTCCTAAATACGGATCCACTACACTGATCAGATCGTATTTAGTTTTACGCTTAGGATTCATACTTTCTTCCAGATAGACCTTATTTCCTTCTAATAATAGATTTTCAAGTCTTCCTGTATTTTTTAAATGGACCTCTTCTCTTCTTCCTTCTACTTCACAGATCACTATAAATCTGTTTCTTTTTAGAATTAGTTTTCCTTCTACAATATGTTTATATCTCACTTTTCTCACCAGAATCTATTATAAACACTTTAAAATCAATTTCAAAATACAAATTGACTTGTCTATTAAAATAAGTTAGAATTGTACATATACTAAATACAGTGAAAAGAAGTAGTAGATAAAGGAAATCATCCTAGAGAGTCTTAAGCTGGTGAAATAAGATATGATAACTTTATTGAATTCATCTTGGAGTAGAGTGCTGAATTCTTTTGATAGTAGGCATTTCCGTTATTCCTGCGTTAAAGGAATAAAGGCCATAAATAATGGTAAAATAAGGTGGTACCATGGGTATATGCTCATCCTTTAGAGGGATGAGTTTTTTATTTAAGGGAGAGAATAAAATGAAATATGGATTATTAGGAAGTAATTTAGAGAATAATTTTTCAAAGGATATTGCTGAACAATTTGGCTTAACTGATTTTAAAGAAAAGGAGCTGAGCGAAAACCGTTTTGTTGATTTTCTAGAAGGAAAAAACTATGAAGCAATCAGCATTACCTTTCCATATAAAAAGATGGCTTTAAATCACGTAGATTATGTCAGTGATCTAGCTAAGGAAATAGGTGCTGTTGATACAGTTATTGTAAAGGATGGAGCTACCTATGGATATAATACCGACTATAAGGGCTTTGAATATATGATGGAACGTCATAAGATCTCACTAGAAGGTAAAAAAGTTCTGATCATTGGAAATGGAGGAACTGCTCAATCCGTTAAAATGATCGCTAAAAAGATGAAAGCTAGAGAGATCAATGTCGTAGATATCAAGAAATCACTAGGAGCGATCTCTTATACTGAATGCTATGCTAAGCATTTAGACAGTCAGATCGTTATTAATACATCTCCTGTAGGAATGTCTCCTAAGATTGAAGAAACACCAATTGATATGTCTCTATTTGATCAGTGTGAAGCTGTAATAGATGTTATTTTTAACCCCATTCTGACTCGCTTTGGCTTAGATGCTCAGGAAAATAATATGAAGCGTATTATCGGAATTGAAATGCTGGTAGCCCAGATGAAGGCAACCGTAGAATTAATTACAGGACAAACAATCAGCAATGAGTTGCTCGATGAGGTAATTCATAATACCCTGATCAAAAACTGTAATGTCGTTTTAATTGGGATGCCTAGTTCTGGAAAAACAACGATTGGAATGATGCTTTCAGAGAAATTAAATAAAGAATTTATTGATATGGATCATGTGATCGTAAATGATACAAAAATGAGTGTTCCTGATATTTTCTCTCATTCTGGAGAAAAGGGATTTAGAAAGCTTGAAACCTTAACTGCTTTAAAGCTATCTACTTTAAATAATGTCATTATCGGAACTGGTGGAGGTACTATCAAGAATAAGATCAATATGGATTATCTTCGTTTAAATGGAATTATCTTCTTTATTGATCGTGATCTTGAAAATCTGGTAACAGAGGATCCAAATCGTCCATTATCCTCTAGTGCTGCTGCGGTAGCTAAATTATATGATGAAAGATATCCAATCTATCAGAAATACGCCACTGCAATTATCCCAAATAATGATGATATTGAAGATACGGTAGAAGAAATTATTCGTGCCTATCATAAGATCGCTAAGCATGCAGTAAGTGAAGAAGAATATACAATTAATAAATAGAGGAAAATATGAAATACGGATTACTAGGAAAAAATTTAAAGAATAACTTTTCAAAAGAAATAGCTGAAAGCTTTGGTTTAGACCACTATGAACTAATGGAAGTAGATGAAAATGATTTTGTAGAGTTTCTAGAAGCTAAGCAGTTTAAAGCTATCAATGTAACTTTCCCATATAAAAAGATCGCCTATAATCATGTAGATTATTTAAGTGATCTAGCTAGAGAAGTAGGTGCTGTAGATACGATCATCGTTAAAGAGGGAGCTACCTATGGCTATAATACCGATTATAAAGGATTTGAATACATGCTTACCAAGCATTCAATTTCTCTAAAAAATAAAAAGGTACTGATCATAGGGAATGGTGGAACAGCTAAGGCAGTAAAACTGATCACCAAAAAAATGGGAAGCAGAGAGATCAATGTGGTAGATATTAAAAATTCAGTAGGATCTATCTCCTATATTGAATGCTATGCTAAGCATTTAAATAGTGAGATCGTGATCAATACCTCACCTGTAGGAATGTCTCCTGAAATCGATCAGTCCCCTATTGATATGAAGCTGTTTTCTAAATGTGAAGCAGTGATCGATGTAGTCAACAATCCTATTTTAACTTTATTAGGATTAGATGCTCAGGAAAACGGGATCAAGAGAATTGTTGGAATTGAAATGCTGATTGCCCAGATCAAAGCCAGTGCTGAACTGATTTTAAATACAACTATTACCAAAAAACAGCTAGATCAGGCAATTATTGATGTTTCCGTTAAAAATCTAAATATCGTTCTGATTGGTATGCCAAGCTCTGGAAAAACAACAATAGGAACATTACTATCCCAAAAGCTAAATAAAGAGTTTATCGATATGGATCAGGTGATCGTAGATATCACCCATATGAGTGTCCCTGAAATATTTGAAGCCAGTGGGGAAGCAGGCTTTCGAAAGCTTGAAACCTTAACAGCATTAGAATTATCCAGAAAAAATAATCTGATCATAGGAACAGGTGGAGGAACTATCAAAATAAGATCAATATGGATTACTTAAGACTGAATGGAATTATCTTCTTTATTGATCGTGATTTAAAAAATCTGATCAGTGATGATCCTAATCGTCCTTTATCTTCTTCTAAAGAGGCAGTCGCAAAACTATATCAGGAAAGATTTCCTATCTATCAGAACTTTGCTACTGCAATCATTCCTAATAATGATCAGATCGAAGATACGGTAGAAGAAATTATTCAGGCCTTCTATAAGATTGCTTTGCATGCTGTAAATGAAGAGGAATATACAATTAATAAATAAGCTAATTCATTTTAGCTTTTTTAAATGAGAAAAAAGATGAAAAAATATATCGTGATAACTATTCTATTATTTATGTTATTAGGCTATGCTATTGAAACAGATCTTACTTTAGCTATAGATCATTGTATTTACAGTCATTTGATTACTTTTCAATCTGATGGCCTTACATCATTATTTAAGCTGATTACCTTTTTTGGAGGAACATTATGGTTAGTGATCTTAGGAATCGCTTTGCTTATGATCAGCGCTAAAGTAAATATAGTTCATATTCCCTTTAATATGCTGATTGCTTTACTTAGTTATCGTATCTTAAAAGGGATCTATATGCGACCTAGACCAGACGTCTTAAGACTGATTTATGAATCAAATTATAGCTTTCCTTCTGGTCATGCTACCTTATCCATGGTTACCTATGGTCTGCTTATACTTGAACTTTATTACAGGATCAAGAATAAAAAAATAAGAAATCTAAGCTGTGCTTTACTTGCTTTTTTGATTTTAGGAATTGGTATAAGCAGGATCTATCTTGGGGTTCATTATTTTACAGATATTATAGGAGGATATTTAGTAGGATTGATTCTGATCTTTATAGATGTTTTACTAGTAGAAAAAAAGAAAATAGCTTATAATAAAAAGCTATGAGGGGGAATTTGTGTGAATAAAACAATTAGAGAAGCCTTTAAAGCATCTATTCCTGTACTGATGGGGTATGAAGTATTAGGAATCGCTTTTGGAATGCTTCTTACCAGTAAAGGCTTTGGAGTCGGATATGCCTTTATTATGTCCGTTTTTATCTTTGCTGGAAGTATGCAGTTTGTGGGAGTGGAATTGCTTTCTAGTGGAGCATCACTGATCTCAGCTGCTTTAATGACTTTAATTATTAATGCCAGACATCTTGTCTATGGCTTATCTATGATCAAAAAATATAAGGGAACAGGGAAATTAAAGCCTTATTTGATTTTTGCTTTAACAGATGAAACCTATTCTCTATTAGTTTCACCTACTCCTGAAGGAGTGGATGAAAAAATGTATATGTTTTATGTATCCTTCTTTGATCAGTGCTACTGGGTCACAGGAAGTCTGATAGGAGCTATCTGCGGTTCATTGATCAAGATCAATACTACAGGGTTAGATTTTTCTATGACTGCTCTATTTATTGTAATTGTAACAGAACAGTTCTTATCTACAAAGGATCATAAATATACCTATCTAGGCTTTGTGATCTCTATTGGATGTCTGATTGCCTTTGGCAGCAGTAATTTTTTGATTCCTTCTATTATTGGAATTATTATAGGTTTACTGATTTTAATGAAAATAGAAGGAGGTAAGTCTAATGCATAGTTTAGAGCTGATTGCAGTTATGAGTATTGTAACTGTATTATTAAGAGCTGCCCCTTTTCTTTTCTTTAAGGAAGGAAAAAATAAATATATAGAATATCTTGGACAGGTATTACCTTATCCTATTATGGCTATGCTGGTAGTCTACTGCTTAAAGAGTATCGATCTTTTAGGAACCTACCATGGAGTCAGCGAGATCATTGCTTCAATTGTAGTAATTATTACCTATGTATGGAAAAGAAACACCCTGTTATCTATTTTTATTGGTACTATTCTTTATATGTTTTGTGTACAGGTTCTATTTATCTAAAAAAACCAGATAGTTTTTGAGCTATCTGGTTTGTTTTTAGTCTTTAATTTTTCTTGCTTCAAGATAATATCTTTTTTCTCTGGCATGCCCCATTGAGAAGGTTTTTCTTGGCAATACTCCATCTGCAACGATTCCTCTAAAGAACTGTTCCTTAGCCATTGGCTGTAGAATAAAACCAATGGAATTCTCTTTAGCAGCTAAAGCAATCAATGATTCATCATCATGAATATAATCTACTTCTCCTCGATGATCTTTTAAATAATCATCTAAGAAAGATTGAAGAATAGCTACATCGATTTCTCCCTTATTGCGATCAAGATAGATTTGTTCCTTCTTGTCACCATAATATACAGTTACAGCAAAGCCATCTTTTGCAGTGATCTTTTCCTTTACTTCCTTTAATAAAGCATCAATATCGGTATCCATAACCACACGATGAATAGGTTCAAATATTAATGATTTTTCATGAATATTTCCTAATTCAACCATTGAGTATCGACAGAGTGGTGAAGCCTTTCCTGATTGTTTCTTTTCTTCATAGCAGGCTTTAGCAGTAGCTAAGGAATGGTTTCCATCCCCTACTGCATAAATTACAGGATCAGCACTTAAATCCTTATGTTTAACAGCAGCATACTGCTGGTAAATTTCAATCTTTTCATTGATCATTTCCACATAATTGCCTTCTAGCAGGTATCCTTTAATATGACCTCCCTGTTTCATCAATTCAAAATCGTAAACAACCTTTAAATCCTTTTTGATTGCTTCCAAAGTACCAAAGATATAGTTCTGATCATCATCACATAATAATAATACATGAGGTAATTCAATTGGGGCGTTTTCTCTTACCTTTTTTCGTGGTGGAATACGTGAAACAACTGTTTTTTCTGAACATCGAATCAAGCTGTTAGACCCCATCTGATAATCATATTCTTCTAAATCGATCATCCCTACTAAACCGGTTCTTATACTTCCATCTAATAATGTTCTTTCAACATAAATATAACTATCAGGATATTCCTGGAATATTCCCTGATTTAAATATTCTTCCATTGTAGCGTTAATCTGTGAGACTCTTGGCAGATAATCTCCTTTTAAATAAACCTCTGGTAGGATCAGCTTTAAGGTAGAAGGTTCATCCCCTACGATTCTTTCTACATCATCCCAGTATTCCTTTTCAGAAGTAAACTGATCACAGGCTATTACTGACCATTTTTCTTTATTTTCTTGTTTTGGTAATAAGATATTTGTTTCTCTAAATAATGACATAATTCTTTTCTCCTAAATAACATCCCAATTATAACATATTCTCTTGATGAATAAAATGAAATTATTAGCACTGTGCACAATAATAATTTTTCTTGTCAATAATAATTTAATATGCTAGAATTAGGTATCAAAGAGGGGGGAAAAACATGTCAAAAATACCATTCGTACAAAAAGATCAGCTAGAAGCAATCTGTAAGTTATATCCTACTCCTTTTCATCTATATGATGAAAAGGGAATTAGACAGACTGCAAGAAATTTATATAAAGCATTTTCTTGGAATAAGGGATTTAAAGAATACTTTGCGGTAAAAGCAACACCAAATCCTACTATTTTAAAAATCTTAGAAGAAGAAGGCTGTGGAACAGATTGTTCTTCTTTAACTGAACTGATGATGTCAGAAAAATGCGGGATCGTCGGTCAGAATATTATGTTTTCATCTAATGATACTCCAGCAGAAGAATTTGTTAAAGCTAAAGAATTAGGAGCTATTATCAATCTTGATGATATTACCCATATTGACTTTTTAAAGGAAACTGCAGGAATTCCAGAAACCATCTGCTGTCGTTATAATCCAGGGGGAAAATTTGAATTAGGGACAGATATTATGGATAATCCAGGAGATGCCAAGTATGGAATGACACCTGCTCAAATCAAGGAAGCTTATGTCAGATTAAAGGAATTAGGGGCTAAGAGATTTGGAATCCATGCCTTTTTAGCCAGCAATACTGTTTCTAATGAATACTATCCTGAACTGGCAAGAATTTTATTTAATGTAGCAGTGGATATTAAGAATGAAACAGGAATTGAATTATCATTTATTAATCTATCAGGGGGAATCGGTATTCCTTATACTCCTGATAAAGCTCCAAATGATATCTTTGTGATTGGTGAAGGAGTAAGAAAAGCCTTTGAAGAAGTATTAGTTCCTAATAGTTTAGGAAATGTAAGTATTTTTACTGAGCTTGGTAGATATATGTTAGCTCCAAATGGTTTATTAGTCACAAGAGCTATTCATGAAAAACATACTCATAAGGAATATATCGGTGTAGATGCCTGTGCAGCTAATCTGATGAGACCAGCTATTTATGGTGCTTATCATCATATTACTGTTATGGGAAAGGAAAATGAACCTTGTGATCATAAATATGATGTTACTGGTTCATTATGCGAAAACTGTGATAAATTTGCAGTAGACCGTATGCTGCCAAAGATCGATATGGGAGATCTATTGGTAATTCATGATGCCGGTGCTCATGGTTTCTCTATGGGCTATAACTATAACGGTCGTTTAAGATCAGCTGAAATTCTACTTAAGGAAGATGGATCTACTAAAATGATTCGTAGAGCAGAAACTCCAGATGATTACTTTAGAACCCTTGAAGGATTCTGGGACTAGAACAGTGAAAGCTGTTCTTTTTTTATAAGAAAAGATGTTAAGAACCTATCGGTTTCTTAACATCCTCTTTTACTATAATGCTTTTCTTAATCTTTCTACAGCTTCTTTAGTTGCTTCTCTTGAACCAAATGCTGTTAATCTGAAGTATCCTTCACCCTGTGAACCAAAGCCAGCTCCAGGAGTACCTACGATCTGTAATTCATTTAATAAATAATCAAAGAATTCCCATGATTTCATATTATTAGGACATTTTAACCAGATATAAGGTGAAGAGATTCCACCAGTAAACCAGATTCCCTTTTCAGTTAATACATCAGCAATCAGCTTTGCATTTTCCATATAGTAGGCAATGGATTGTTCACATTCCTTCATTCCCTGTTCACTTAGGGCAGCTTCTCCAGCTCTTTGAATAATATAGGCAGTACCATTAAATTTTGTAGACTGTCTTCTGTTCCACATTGGATTTAATTCATCTCCATCACAAATTAACTCATGAGGAACAATTGTCCATCCCATACGAGTTCCTGTAAATCCTGCTGTTTTAGATAATGAATCAATTTCAATAGCACATGTTTTACTTCCTTCAATTTCATAAATTGAATGTGGATAATCTCCATGAATATATTTTTCATAAGCTGAATCGAAAATAATAACAGATTCAGTTTCATTAGCATAATCTACCCATTGTTTTAACTGATCCTTATTGTATACTGCTCCAGTTGGATTATTTGGAGAACAAATATAAATGATATAGCTCTTCTTTTCTTCAATAGCATCAGGCATTGGTAAGAAACCATTTTCCTGTGTTGCTTTTAATAAAGTAGTTTTTCTTCCACACATAATATTTGAATCCATATATACAGGATAAACTGGATCAGGGATCAGGATATCATTATCCCCAAAGATATCTGTAATATTTCCACAGTCGCTCTTTGCTCCATCTGATACAAAGATTTCATCTAGAGCTAATTCAACTCCTCTTTCAAGATAATGCTTTTGAATTGCTTTGCAGGCAAAATCATAACCACATTCTGGTGCATATCCTCTAAATGTTGCCTGCTGAGACATTTCATCTACAGCTTTATGCATAGCTTCAATAACAGATTTACTTAAAGGTAATGTTACATCCCCAATTCCTAAACGAATGATCTTTTGATCTGGATGAGCTGCACTGTAGGCATTTACTTTTTTAGCTATATTGGCAAATAAATAATTTTTCTCTAAATTCTTATAATTTTGATTTGTTTTGATACTCATTTCAAACTCCCCCTCTAAATTGTTTCTAATTATAACATAATAATTTATTATTGCATAGTAATTTTTTTATTTTAATTATATATAACTAACTTTTCTTAGATATTTTATTTTTATACGATATATTCAACATTTTTTTGATTTTGCAAGATTTTTGAGTAAGTATAATAAATGAAGAAAAAAACTGTTACTTTATTTTTTTAAGCTAAAAAGCAAAAGAAAGTGGATACATGAGACATTTTGTTTTCTTTTTAAATAAATGCACAAAATATCCTTTAAAAAAAGAATCAAATGTGTTAGTATGTATCTGATTTCGTGATTTTTGACAAGAAAGCAAATGATAATTTGCATTTAGATAAAGAAAGGTGATTAATTATGAAAAAAATTATGATTACTGAAACAGTATTACGTGATGCACAACAGTCTTTAATTGCTACACGTATGCCTCGTTCAGACTTTGCTGACATCCTGGAAACAATGGATCAGGCAGGTTATTACTCTCTAGAATGCTGGGGAGGAGCTACATTTGACTCATGTCTTCGTTACTTAGATGAAGACCCATGGGAACGTCTTCGTTTTATCCGTTCAAAAGTAAAAAACACTAAATTACAGATGTTACTTCGTGGACAGAACATTTTAGGTTACCATCATTATTCTGATGAAACTGTACGTTCATTTGTACGTAAATCAGTTGAAAATGGAATTGATATTATTCGTATTTTCGATGCATTAAATGACTATACAAATATTCGTGTAGCTGTTGATGAATGTATCAAAGCAGGTGGTCACGCTCAAGGTACGATCTGTTATACTACTTCCCCAATTCATACAGTTGAAAAGATGATTGAATTAGGAAAAGAACTTGAAGCTATGGGATGTCATTCAATCTGTGTTAAAGACATGGCTGGAATTATGTCTCCAAGTGTTGCTTATGAACTAATCAGTGGTTTAAAAGCCAATGTAAATATTCCAATCGTAGTTCATACTCACTCAACAACAGGATTAGGAGCTATGACTTATTTAAAATGTGTTGAAGCTGGTGCTGATGTAATTGATACTGCTATTTCATGTATGTCAGGTGGTACTTCTCAACCTTCTACTGAATCTTTAGTATATACTTTAGAACAATTAGGATACAACACAGGATTAAAGTTCACTACTTTAAAGGAAATCAACGATTTCTTTATGCCAGTAAAACAGAAATTCTTAGATAACAAGACATTAAATCCTAGAGTTATGGGAACAAATATTGATGCTTTAAACTATCAGATCCCTGGTGGTATGTTATCTAACTTAATTGCTCAGTTAACTGCTCAAAATGCCTTAGATCGTTTAGATGAAGTATTAATTGAAACTCCAAATGTACGTAAGGATCTAGGATACCCTCCTCTAGTTACTCCAATGAGCCAGATGGTTGGGGTACAGGCTGTTAACAATGTATTATTTGGTGGCAGATATGAAAGAATCACTAAAGAAGTTAAAGCATATTGTCGTGGGGAATATGGTAAAGCTCCAGGACCTTTAAATGAAGAAGTTGTTGCCTTAGCTTTAAATGGACAGGAAAAGATCAAGGGTCGTTATGCTGAAACATTAACATCAGAAATGACTGATGCAAGAGCATATCTTGAAAGCAAAGAAGGTTACCCTACTAGTGAAGAAGATGTATTAAGCTATGTATTATTCCCTAGTGTTGCTGAAAAGTTCTTTGATCATCAGATTGAAAAGAGAAATAAACAGATTACTTATAAATACTCAATTAGAAAGGTTGACTAATTATGGAATCACTAAATTTAATTCAAGGTTTACAGATTGCTATTTATGGTTTCCTTACTGTATTTATTATGCTATCTTTCTTAATGTTAATTATTAACATTATGAGTAAAATCGTTGCTTCTTTAAGCAAGAAACAAGAACAGAGTGTTGTGCAGGAAGAAGTAAAAGTAGTAAGTGATACTCCTAAGGATGATTTACCAAAACAGTATGTTGGTGAATTACAATTAATTGATGTAGATGAAAAAACTGCTGCATGTATTATGGCAATCATTAGTGAAGAAACTAATATTCCACTAGAAAACTTGATTTTCAAGAGAATTCGATTAATTAAGGAGGAAAACTAAGATGAAATATATTATCACTTTAAATGGAAATACTTATGAAGTTGAAGTAGAACAAGGTCAGGCAACTGCTACCTATGTTGGTAAGGTTGAAGACACTGCTCCAGTTGCTGCTCCAGCACCAACTCCTGCAGCTCCTGTAGCTGCTGCTCCTGTTGTTCAAACTGGGGCTGGAGATCCAATTAAATCACCTATGCCTGGTACAATTTTAAAGGTTAATGTTCAAAATGGTGCTCAGGTTAAAGCTGGAGATATCTTATTTGTATTAGAAGCAATGAAGATGGAAAATGAAATCGTTGCACCAAAGAATGGTACAATTACTTCTGTAGTTACAACTAAGGGTGCACAAGTACAGACTGATGCAATTCTAGCTACTATTCAATAAGAGGTGTCACTATGGATATTTCGTTTATTGGAATTATGGAAAATATTCTGGGGTCTAGTGGTTTTGCTGCTTTACTTCAGGATCCAAAACAAATTATTATGATTATTATTGCCTGTGTATTATTATACATGGGAATCGTTAAAAAATATGAACCTTTATTATTAGTACCTATTGCAGTTGGAGTATTATTCTGTAACTTACCAAATACAGGAATCTTAAATGCTCCTGTAGATGGTTCTAGTCCTGGTTTTATGTGGGTATTATACCAAGGGGTACAGCATGCGATCTATCCTTCCATCGTATTCTTAGGAATTGGTGCGATGACTGATTTTGGACCATTACTATCTCGTCCTTCATCATTATTATTAGGTGCTGCTGCTCAGTTTGGAATTTTCTCAGCATTCTTATTAGCTTTAGCATTAGGATTTGATCCTAAGGTTGCTGCTGCCATTGGAGTAATCGGTGGTGCAGATGGACCTACTGCTATCTTAGTAGCAAGTAAGCTTGCTGCAGATTATTTACCTGCTATTGCGATTGCTGCTTATTCATATATGGCATTGATTCCTATGATTCAGCCTCCACTAATGAAATTAGTAACTACTGAAGAAGAACGTAAGGTTAAAATGGAACAGGTTCGTGAAGTATCAAAAGCAGAAAAGATCATCTTCCCTATTGTGGTTATTATCTTTGTTGTATTATTGATTCCTGATACTGCTCCATTAATTGGAATGTTAATGTTAGGAAACTTATTAAATGAATGTGGAGTTACAGAAAGATTATCTAAGACAGCACAGAACGAATTAACAAATATCGTTACAATTGCTTTAGGATTATCTGTTGGATGTAAAGCTACTGCTGCTACCTTCTTATCAGTTGAAACAATCAAAATTATCTGCTTAGGTTTATTAGCATTTATGTTATCTACTTTAGGTGGTTTAATTTTTGGTAAGATCATGTATAAAGTATCTGGTGGTAAGATCAATCCTTTAATTGGTTCTGCTGGTGTATCAGCTGTACCAATGGCTGCTCGTGTATCTCAGGTTGAAGGACAAAAAGCTAATCCATCTAACTTCTTATTAATGCATGCAATGGGACCTAATGTTGCTGGAGTAATCGGTTCTGCGATTGCTGCCGGATTTATGTTAAAGATCTTTGGAATGTAAAATAAAAGTAACAGTTCGTTTGAGCTGTTACTTTTTTAATTGTTTTAATCGCTTAGAAAGTATAACTACTAGAATCATTTTTACTAGATCCCCTGGTAAAAAAGGAATTACACAGGCCATTAACGCACTCCATAATGGCAGTTGCATAATATATTCAAAATAAATTGTACCAATTATATATAGAACTAATGTCCCAAGGATCATTCCAGTAAATTGTATAAACAGCTGTTTGATCCCTGTTTTATTCTTGCTTAGTTCAGCAAATAATCCTGATAAATAGGCTAAAGGAATATAACCGACTACATATCCTCCTGTCATTCCTAATATAACCCCTATTCCACTGCTGTAGCCAGCGAAAACTGGAATTCCAATAATTCCTAGTAGTATATATAAAATAGTGGATAACGCTCCTATTTTTCTACCAAATAAAGCCCCTGAAAGCATGATCGTAAGGGTAGCTAAGGAAATAGGAACATTTCCTATAGGAATTGATAATGGGGCGCTAACAGAGATCAAAGCAGCCATTAAAGCGATATAAATCATCTCTTTTGTTTTCATTGTAAACCTCCTAACAGGTATACAATACTATATAGTTGATTTATTGTCAACCAAATTATATACATTAGGTTTACAATTTGATATGTACCTCTCCAGAGGATACAGTTTTTTCTACTCCATCATCTATAATTATTAATTCAAAGTTTTCATCAATATCCTTAGCAAATACCTTTTTTAGCTTACCATTCATAGTAACGGTAACCTCTTTACCAAGTACCATACTATGTTCCTTATAAGCATCATAATATTCTTTTTTATTGAAGCTATGGTAATAGTTCATAAAGGAATTAATAAAATAACCAGCAAGCTCATTACGACCATTTACTCTTCTTTCTTTTAAGATTGAACCAGCAATATTCTGAATATCTTCAGGAAATCCTCCATCAGGCTCATAGACATTTAAGCCAATTCCCATAACTACATAATCCATCATCTTTGTTTCCATAGAAATAGCTGCTTCAGTTAGAATTCCACAGCATTTTTTCTTATCTACAAATATATCATTGATCCATTTGATTTCAGCTTTGACACCCACCTTTTCAATTGCTTCACAGGCGCTTACGGCAGCCATAGAAGTAATATTAGTAGCTTCCATTGGGGTTAAAGCAGGTCTTAATAGAATCGACATATAAATACCAGAAGATCTAGGAGAATAAAATGTATGTCCTACTCTTCCTTTTCCTTTAGTCTGTTTACCTGCTATTAAAATATATCCTTCTTTTTCGCCTTCTGTTGCTTTTTTAACAAGAATAGCATTAGTTGAGGTTACCTCCTCTTCAACATGCAGATCACATTCTACCGTTAGATATTTTTCTATTCCTTCTTTACTTAAAATATCCTGATTATTTTTTAAACTATATCCTTTATTCGTTATCGCCTCAATAGAATATCCATCCTTTTCTAAGGCTTTGATTGCTTTCCAGATTGCTCCTCTTGAAACATGTAATTGTTCAGCCATTACCTGTCCTGATAAATATTCATTTGGATGATTGAAAAGTAAAGCTAATACTTCATTTTTGGTTGACATATTTCATTCTTCCTTTCTTACTATTAACCATTATACTCATTTGTAAACATAAAATAAAGTTTTAAAATAAAAAGACGATTCAATCAGATAACCTGATGAATCATCTGTTTTTATTTTTCTAATCTTCTAAACAGGGTTGCCAGACATGCTCCAGAGATATTATGCCATACACTAAATATTGCCCCTGGAACAGTAGCCATTGCTAAGGAAGGAAAAGCAGTAGCAGCTAGAGAAGTAGCTAAACCAGAATTCTGCATTCCTATTTCAATTGCTAATGCCTTCTTCTTAGATAAATCAGCTTTCGTAATAGTTCCAACTAAATAGCCACATAAGTATCCAAGTAAATTATGCAGGATCACTACAGCAAAGATAACTAGTCCTGTAGATAAGATCTTAGCAGAATTATGAGATACAACACATCCTACAATAGCAGTAATAGATAATACAGAGATCATTGGAAAAACAGACTTTATCTTTTCAATCTGCTTATTCAGTAGACGATTCACGATTAGACCTAATACAATAGGAATAATAACGACCTGAATAATAGACATAAACATACTTTTCACATCTACTACTACGCTTGTTTTAAGTAATAAATAAGTAATAGCTGGTGTTAAAATGGGAGCTAATAAGGTATTTAAACTTGTCATGCCAATACTTAAAGCCACATCTCCATTACTTAAATACGTAATAACATTACTTGCTGTACCTCCAGGGCATGTTCCTACTAGAATTACACCAGCTAATAAACCAGTTTCCAGACCAAATACTTTACCTAAGGCAAAGGCTAATAAAGGCATAATAGTAAATTGAGCGATACATCCAATAATAACATCCTTTGGTCTTGTAAAAACAACCTTAAAATCTTCTAGCTTAGTTGTAATTCCCATAAAGAACATAATAAGCATTAATAAATAGGTGATCCATGTGGGATCGATCCACAAACATGTTTCTGGTTTGAATAAGGCTAAGGCTGCAACAGCTAATACAATTAAAGCCATATATCTACCAAAAAAATCACTGATCATTGATAATTTTTTCATACAGTTACCTCTTTTATTTTTAAATTTCTTAACCCATTATAATCATATTTACTTGCTTTGAATAGTCCATATTTGCAAAAATAACCCATTATAATTTTCTATATTTCAAAAAAAGATATAGTTTAAAATGATAAAACGTGTTATCATATATATTATCTTATTTATGAGGAGATTGAAATTATGAATTTACATGGAAGAAACTTTTTAACATTAAAAGACTATACACAAGAAGAAATCAGATATCTTCTTGATTTAGCAAAAGAACTAAAACAAAACAAAAAGGATGGCATTTCTCATAAACATCTAGAAGGAAAAAATGTTGTTTTGATTTTTGAAAAAACTTCTACAAGAACTAGATGTTCTTTTGAAGTTGCCTGCTTTGATGAAGGAGCAAATGTTACTTTCTTAACTAATTCTCAGTTTGGAAAGAAGGAAAGTATTGAAGATACAGCAAAGGTATTAGGTAGAATGTATGATGGTATTGAATATAGAGGTTTTGAACAGAAAACAGTTGAAGATCTAGCTAAATATTCAGGTATTCCTGTATGGAATGGTTTAACAGATGTTGATCATCCTACTCAAACTTTAGCTGATTTCTTGACAATTGAAGAACATTTAAATAAACCATTGAATGAAGTCAAATTTGTATTTAGTGGTGATATTCGAAATAATGTATGCTATGGATTAATGTATGGAGCTGTAAAAATGGGAATGCATTTTGTATGCATGGGACCTGATACATTAAAAATCGATCCAGAAGTATTAGCTTACTGTCAAGAAGAAGCTAAAAAATCAGGTGCAATTTTAGAAGTTACAAGTGATGTTGACTATGCTGTAAAAGATGCTGATGTCATTTATACAGATATCTGGGTAAGTATGGGTGAACCAGAAAGCTTATATAAACCTAGAGTTGAAATGTTATCACCTTATAAAGTAACAAGAGAAATGATGGCTAAGACTGGAAAAGAAACATTATTTATGCATTGTCTTCCTTCTTTCCATGATTTTGAAACCAGTGTTGCAAAGGATAAATTAGATAGCTTAGGTGTAGATATCAGAGAAGTTGAAGATGAAGTATTCAGAAGTAAAAATTCAGTTGTCTTTGATGAAGCAGAAAATAGAATGCATACAATTAAAGCTGTTATGGTTGCTACTATTGGGAAATAAAGAATTCTTTTGAATTTTCCTAGTATAAAATACTTGCATTATAACCACCTCAATCATCATGAGGTGGTTTTTTAATTAAAATAAAAAAGAATACATCGTGTCCAAAAAAAGATAGCATTTACATATTTAAAGATATTTTTATATTGACCGTATATTGGGAATATGATAGGATAATTAAAAAAGAGATGATATTTTTTAAAAAAATATTTTAAATTAATAATTTTAATTTCTTTACTATTCTGTAATTCTTCTCTTAATTTACATGCAGAAGGAATAAATGATCCTGACAGTAATAATGCATGTTCGCTTATTCGTTATTTTAATATTAGTTGTACAGAAACATATAGTAATGCTTCTTATAGTACTGTAACTAGTAAGATTTCCCAAGGAAAACCAATCTATGCTGGAATTAGATATAATTCAGATATAAATACCAATCATGCTGTTGTGATCTGTGGTTACTATAGCGTTAGTGGAGGAGAAAATTATTATTCGATCATGGACCCTAATTCTGCTTCCTATGTAAATGAAACAGTAAATGGAAATAATTTTATATATACAAATAACGGAAAAACTTATAATAATTGGATTAGAAAGGTGGTTATATCATGAAAAAACTTATTATATTTATAGTATTTTTTTAACAATCTCTGGTTGCACCAAGGAACTCAGTGAAGAAGAACAGATTAAACAAAACACGATGAATAATATCGTTGTATACGATGATGGCACTCATCAAGAATTGCTAATATATATTGATTATGTTAGATTTGCAACTCTTTTAGAAGAAGTTGATGAAAAAGATATTGATCGTATTGAAATTCTAGGTAAAATCAAAAAGAAAGTGATAACAGCTGACTATTTTGATACTGATTGTGCAAATTTTGATGCAGTAGTTGGTCAAAATTACGGTAAGCTAGATGACGAATATGTAGCATATTGGTATGATACCTGGTATAAGATTTATAGTATTAGTAGTTTTATATTTGAAGTTAGAATAGATGATCACCTTTATAACTATTTTGGGGAAAAATGTGAAGAAAATGCTGATATAGAGGAATTGGGAACAATCACAAAAGTATATGATAATGCATGTCATCCTTTAGAAGTAAATGATTCATCTAATATAACAATTGCCTTAAACGCACCATACGGTAAATCAGGAGATGATTATGTAATCTATCTAGAAGATCACTGGCGTTATCTTGAAGATTCTGGAAGTTATTTTGATAAACAAAACAATTATCATTATGACTAGAACATACTAGCATGAAAAGCAAATATGCTGATTATATAGTTAAACATAAAAAGAGATTCAATTGAGCTTATGCTCTACTGAATCTCTTTTATTATAC
>R17__coassemble_412_pt1 | contig 21748 bp, 24 predicted proteins | sample R17__metabat2_high_PE_012 | metagenome-assembled genome bin R17 | reverse complement strand
AATGATAAGTTCTCATTTGAATCACGCTCCTTTTATTATGATGATATACTTATCCCGATAAAGCTATTGTAACATATTCCTAGATAAAATGAAAACGGTTTAGTAAAAATTTTTAAAAAAATATAAGTGCTTTCAGTTATTCTTTGATTTCTTATTTAAAAAGGAAGGAAAAATCAAGAATTACGTTTTATTGTTAAGTAAATTCTGTTATACTAAAAAAAGGTGATAAAAATGGAAATAAAAAAAGTTGAACAAAGTGATTTAATGGCATGTGCAAAGGAGATGTCAGAGGCCTTTAAAGTTGAACCATGGAAGGAAAACTGGACAGTGGAGCAGGCTTACAGGCGTTTTGATGAGATCATGTCAGCTAAAAATGCTTTAGGATATTGCATGTATGATCATGAACAGGTGATCTGTACAGTAGTTGGAAGAGTGATGACCTATCTTGATTATAAGGAATATAATATCGATGACTTTAGTGTTCTTCCTTCATATCAGGGACAGGGGATCGGCTCTAAAATGATCGAATATATCCGTAGTGATCTTAAGGGAGTGGAGTATTTCACCTTAACGACTCATGCAGATTATCCAAGTGTTTCGTTTTATACAAAAAATGGAATTGAATTAAGCAAAGAGATCGTTTTTATGAATGGAAAGGTAAAGAAAGAAGGATAAAGAAAATGAATCTTGAACAAATGAAACATAAATATGCCTATACTTTAGCTAAAGTAGGGCTAAATGTACAAAAAGGACAGACTGTATTAGTAGAAGCAGCTATTGAAGGATATGAATTTACTAGTATCTTTGCTGAAGAATGTTATAAGATCGGAGCAGGAAATGTAGTTATTCATTATTTAGATTATACTAATTTAAAGGTAGCAGCTAAATACCGCAGTGATGAACAGATCCGTAAGGTAGAAGAATGGGAAGTAGCAATGCATCAGCCTTATCTAGATGAAGGAGCATGCTATGTACGTTTAGAAGGGGTGAACCCTAAAGCAATGGAAGATTGCAGTGAAAAGGAAAGTAATGCTATCTTTGCACATGTAGATGCCATCAGAAATATTATGCGTAAAGCAAGCAGACAAAAGCATTGTCAATGGCTGATCGCTATGATCCCAACTAAACAGTGGGCTACCTATATTTTAGATGAAAAGGATGAAAATAAAGCTTTGGAACAGCTTTGGGATATCCTATTGAAGCTATGTTATATCACTGAAGATAATGATGTGGTTGAAACATGGAAACAACTAAAGGAAAAGAAGAATATCAAGGGAAGTAAGATCGATGCTTTAAATTTAGTAAAGCTTCATTATACTGCTTCTAATGGAACTGATCTAGAAGTAGGGTTAACTCCTTATTCTAAATTTGGACATGGAAATCGTCCATTACCAGCGAATTTTATTCCTTTTAGTCCTAATATTCCTACCGAAGAAATCTGCACTACTCCAGAAAAATATGCGACTAATGGGGTAGTTTATGCCTCTAAGCCTTTAGTACTTGGAGGTAAAGCAATTGAAAACTTTGGTTTTAGATTTAAGGATGGAAAGGTTGTAGAGGTGATCGCCAAGGAAGGAAAAGAAATGCTGGAGGCTCTGATCGCAACAGATGAAAATGCCTGCTATTTAGGAGAGGCTGCCTTAGTTGAATACCATTCTCCAATCTCTATGTCAGGACTTGTCTATTACACTACTTTAATTGATGAAAATGCATCTTGTCACTTAGCCTTAGGTAGAGGACTATCCCCTCAGCCAGAGGATGAATCTGTTCATTTTAATGATTCTACGATCCATGTTGATTTTATGATCGGTACAAGTGATATGCATATTGTAGGAATTGATGGGGAAGGTAAAGAAATAGATATCTTTGTAGATGGAGACTTTGCCCTATAATGATCCACCTATGTTCTTCTCTAGAAAAAGTCTTTGATCATCAGTCTTTTCAGGAATATGATCTATCTTCATTTACATTGTTGAAGGATGAGAGATATTCCTTTCAGCTGATTTTAGAAGATGAAAGAGATTTTGAAATTGAATGTGACCTAAAGTTCAATATAAGAGCAGTTCAAGAGGTAATGTGTCAAAAACCAGTCAATGGGAAATACGATGAGCATTATCTCTTTACCAGTCCTCAAAAAGCACCTGATCTTTTAATAGAAATGGAAGGATTAAAGAAAAAAAGAAATGTGATCTGGATCGATGTCTACGGGAATCTTCCTGGGGATCATTCTCTATGGATCTTAACCCAAGGGGAAAAGAAGGAGATCAAGGTTCATGTTTTAGCTGTTTTACCTGATAAGATGAAGCTGATCTTTACCCAGTGGTTTCACCTTGATAGTATTTTGAATTATTATCACTGTAAATTATTTAGTGAGGAGTTTTATGCTTATCTGGAGGTCTCCTTAAAGCACTATAGTAAATTTAGAAATATGATCCTTACTCCTGTGATCACTCCTCCTTTAGATACTGAAGTAGGAAAAGAAAGAGAAAATGTTCAGCTGGTGATCATTACCAGGGATGAGGAAGGGTATCATTATGATTATAGACATCTTGAACGATTTATTAAGCTGTGTCAAAAAACAGGAATCGAGTATTTTGAGATCAGTCATCTCTTTTCTCAATGGGGAGCTGCCTATGCTCCTAATATCTATATTAATGATCAGCTGACCTTTGGATGGCATGTTTGCAGTAATGATGCTAAGTATCTTACTTTTTTAAGAAGCTTTCTTCCTTCCTTAAAGGAAGAACTTAAAAAGCTGGGCGTATTTGATCAATGTTATTTCCATCTTTCTGATGAACCAGATCTGAGGGCAATCGGATATCAGGAAGCAAGAAAAGCAATTGATGATCTGCTGAAGGATTGTACATTGATCGAGGCATTGCGAGACTATGAATACTACGCAAAGGGATGGGTGGATATTCCTGTCTGTTCCACCAGATATATTACTCCTTTTTTAGACCATAGACCAGAAAAGCTATGGTGCTATTACTGTTGTGCGGAAACTACAAAGGTCCCCAATCACTTTATTGCTATGCCTAATTATCGTAATCGTGTAACAGGTGTTTTACTGTATTATTATGCGATTGATGGTCTTCTTCACTGGGGTTATAATTTTTATAATGATGAAAATTCCAGAAATGCGATCGATCCTTATCAAAGTGTAGATGGCAATGGAGGATATCCTTCAGGTGATCCTTTTATCGTCTATCCTTCAAAAAATGGGTTCAATGTAGATAGTATCAGAAATCTAATATTAGAGGATGCAATTGGAGATTATCGTGCATTATGCAAACTAGAAGAAAGAATAGGCAGACAAAAGGTGATAGAGATCATAGAAAAAAGATTAGGAAAGATCTCTTTTGAAAGCTATCCAGATGATCCTTTAGTCTATTTAGAATTGAAGGAAGAGATCAATAGAAGAATTGGAGAAAGCTATGAATAAAGAATTATGTATATTAGTAACAGCAGGAATAGTAGTGGAAGTAAATCAGGATCATATTACAGTAAGCTATCAGGTTGGCAATCATACCTATCTATTAAAAGAAAAAAATAAGGCATCAAGAAGTGGTGTGATCTTTACAAAGAAAAAGAACTATGTAGTAGGGGAAATGGTCAAGGTTCACTATGATCCAAATGATCCAGGTCATGCCTATTTAAATGAAAGTAAAGGAATTATACAGCTATGAAAAAAGTATATTTTGCAGGAAGTATAAGAGGGGGAAGAGTAGATGCTTCCCTGTATCAGGAAATAATCGCATTGATTCAACAGAATCATATTGTCTTAACAGAACATGTAGGAAAAAAAGAAATCTTTGAATTTGAAAAGGATCAAAGTGATGAAGAGATCTATCTTCAGGATATTAATTGGTTAAAACAGGCTGATCTCGTAATTGCAGAATGCACCTGTCCATCTCTAGGAGTAGGGTATGAAATGGCCTATGCAGAAAAACTGAATATCCCAGTTTATATTTTCTATCGCCCAAGTATGACCTCTTTATCAGCTATGCTAAGTGGAGATTCTTATTTTAAAATCTATCCCTATGAAGATAAAAAGGAATTATTTGCTCTAATCGAGAAGGTATTAAGATAAATAATGAACCACTTACAAAAATATGTAAGCGTGTGAATAAAAACGATTGAATTAATTTTTTTCTGTGCTATAATATAGACAGAAATTTTATTAAAGGAGAGATTTAAAATGGCAAAAAGTTTTACATTTACAGTAATTGACCCAGTTGGTTTACATGCAAGACCAGCTACAGTATTAGTTTCAGCAGCAGGAAAATGCGCTTCAAACATCACTTTAAACTACAATGGTAAGAGCACTAACGCTAAATCTATCATGGGTGTTATGGCTATGGGTGTTCCTTCAAAAGCTACAGTAGAAGTAGTTGCTGAAGGTGCTGATGAAGATACTGCAATCGCAGCTATCGAAGCTACTTTAAAACAACAAAAAGTTTGCGAATAATCTTTAATTACTGACACTAAAAGCATCCATTAGGGTGCTTTTTTCGTTAATGGAGGATAATATGAAAATCGTTATTTTACAGGGATCTCCTAATATCAAGGGATCTACCAATCTATTAGTGGATAGCTTTACAAAAGGGGCAAAAGAAGCAAACCATGAAGTGATCCGTTATGATCTTTCTAAAATGAAGATCCATCCTTGTAGTGGATGCCTGCATTGTGGCTATGAAGGTCCATGTGCATTTAAGGATGATAATGAGATCATTAAAAAGGATCTGCTTAGCTGTGATATGGTTGTCTTTGCAACCCCATTGTATTATTATGGGATGTCAGCTCAGTTAAAAACTGTGGTAGATCGTTTCTGTTCCTATAATTATTCATTAAATGCAAAACATTTAAAGTCAGCTTTATTAACTGTAGCATGGAACAGTGATGACTGGACCTTTGAGGCTTTAGTAGCTCACTATAAAACCTTAGTAAGATATATTGATCTGACAGATATGGGAATGGTATTAGGCTATGGCTGTGGAACTGTTTCTATGACCAGACATTCTCGTTATATAGAAGAAGCATATAAGCTTGGAAAAAGTTTATAAAAGGTAAACTAGATCAGTTTACCTTCAATAGAAATTGTAACTACCTTCAGGGGTAGTTCTTTTTTACTTTGTTCAATAGCTTTATTAACTGCCACCTCTAATCCCTTGCAGCAGGGAACTTCCATTTTTACCAGGGTGATCGAAGTAAAGGGATTATTACGGATAATGGCCGTCAGCTTTTCACTATAATCGACACCATCCAGCTTTGGACAGCCAATTAAAGTGATCTTATTTTCCATAAAATCATGATGAAAGCTGCTATAGGCATAGGCTGTACAGCTGGCTGCAATCAATAGATCACTATTGGCGTAAAAAGGTGCACGAATAGGAGCTAGCTTGATCTGGCAAGGCCATTGCTTTAAAGAAGAAGATTTTAAATTTAAAGATAGAGTCTGTTTGTTTTGTTCAACTGCCACTTCATCATAGGCTAAAGCTTCTCTTTCTTCAAAGGAGATGGCATCCATTGGACAGGCAGGAAGACAATCTCCCATACCATCACAATAATCATCTCTTAAAAGCTGAGCTTTCCCATTTACGATCCCAATTGCATTCTCATGACAGGCTCTGGCACATAGTCCACACCCATTGCATTTTTCTGTATTAAAATGTACTATTTTTCTTATCATATCTCGATCCTCTTACTTATTCTTTTCTATATTTTAACACATTTAGATCTATTCATAAAACAATTATATGATTTAATAACTTAGGATTGACAAAGAGAAGTACTTAAGGTAGACTAACAGTGTTAGTTATTAGGAGGGGATTAGATGAAGTTAATCTTACGTTATATGAAGCCATATCTTGGAGCTATTCTCTTTGGTATGCTTATTAAGCTGATTGGGACAACATGTGAACTGATGATCCCATATATTCTTGAACATATGATCGATAATATTGTTCCATTAGGAGATATTAAACTGATGATTTTATGGGGAATCATTATGATGACTATGGCTTTTCTTACTCGTACTTTAAATGTAATTGCAAATCGTAAGGCTGTATGGAATGCACATAATGTATCTTATGATGTACGTAAAGATCTGTTTGATAAAACTATGAATTTATCAGGAACACAATTTGATGAATTTGGTCTGCCTAGTTTAGATAGCCGTATGACCAGTGATTCCTACAATGTTCAATCCTGTGCACAATCTTTACAGACAATGTGTGTACGTGCACCTATTATGCTTTTTGGGGGAATTATTGTAACTATGACAATGGATTTCCAGCTTTCTCTTATTTTATGTGCTATGGTTCCATTACTGCTGATCGTGGTACTTGGAGTCTCTAAATATGGGATCCCTTTATTCCATATTGTACAGGAAAAGCTGGATGATATTGTTTTAGTTATGAGAGAAAATATTACTGGGATCAGAGTTGTTAAAGCATTAAGTAAAGGGGAATACGAGAAGAATCGTTTCCATGAATACAATGAACGTATGACTCAATCAGATATTAAAGCTAATACCTTTATGGCTATTCCTGGACCATCTATGCAGCTTTGCTTAAATGTTGGTTTATGTCTAGTTGTAGCTCTAGGAGCTTATCGTGTAAATGCAGGCTTAATGAAATCTGGGGTGATCTTAGCTTTCCTGACTTATTTTAACTATGTAATGATGGGGGTTATGTCTTTGAACCGTTTATTTGTAATGGTTTCAAAAGCATCAGCTTCTGCTAACCGTATCGATCAGGTATTATCTACTAATGTGGATCAGAAGATCTATAGTCTTGAAGAAACTACTAAGCCTGAAAGTGAAGATTTTATTGTCTTTGATCATGTAAACTTTAAATATTCTCAAACTTCCAGCTTAAATGCTAATGATTTTGCTGGAATGGAACAGGAACAGGTTTTATATGATATTAACTTTACTATTAAAAAAGGAGAATCCTTAGGAATTATCGGACCTACAGGATGTGGAAAAACAACGATCATTAATCTATTGATGCGTTTTTATGATGTAGAGGATGGAAATATCTATCTGGATGGTAAGGATGTAAGATGCTATGAAAAGGATGAACTTCACCGTAAATTTGGGGTTGTTTTCCAGAATGATATTATCTTTAATAATACCCTTAGAGAAAATATTAAATTTGGTAGAGAGATCAATGATGAACAGATCAATGAAGCAATTAAAGATGCCATGGCTAAGGAGTTTGTGGATGGCTTAGATTATGGTTTAAACTTTAAAGCTGATATCAAAGGGGCAAACATGTCTGGAGGACAGAAACAGAGAATATTGATTTCTAGAGCTTTAGCTGGAAATAACGAGATCTTGATTCTGGATGACTCTTCATCAGCTTTAGATTATAAAACAGATGCTTCTTTACGAAAAGCAATCTTTGAAAATCATAAGAATGCTACTACCATTATGATCGCTCAGCGTGTAAGTTCTATTCAATCGATGACGCATATTCTGGTAATGGATAATGGTCATTGTATTGGTTATGGAACTCATCAGGAACTGCTTGAAAGCTGTCCTGCTTATAAAGAAATCTATGACACTCAGATGGGTGCTTTAGGATAGGAAGGGGGAAGAATCATGCCAGGAAGAGGAGACCGTGGAGGTCGAGAAAAACCAAAGAATGCCAAAGGGGCACTTGTAAGAATTCTTTCCTATTTAGGGGATTTTAAGATCATGGTGATCTTTTTATTGATCTGTGCTTTCTTATCTAATATAGGAAATCTGTTAGGACCTACCTTTGCAGGAAAAGCTATTAATGCAGCTGCTGCAGGAAAAGGATTAGTTGATTTTAGTGTGGTTTATCATTATGCTTTATTAATGCTGATCGTTTATGTAGGAAGTAATGTTTTAAGCTTTTTAGTATCATTAGGAATGATGAGAGTTTCACGTAAGGTCGCTAAAAAAATGCGAAATGATGTATTTGATAAATTAATGACTTTACCAGTAGGCTACTTTGATACACACTCAGCAGGAGATATTATTTCTAGAGTTTCTTATGATATTGATGTTGTTGCGACATCTCTTTCTACTGATATTGTACAGATCTCTACTAGTACGATCACAGTGGTAGGAAGCTTTATTATGATGCTGATGATTTCTCCACCATTAGTAATCTGTATGTGCATTACAATACCAATGTCAATTGCCTATACTAAACATATGGGAAAGATATCCAGACCTTTATATTCTAAGCGTTCAGCTGCCTATGGTAAGATGAATGGATTTGTTGAAGAAATGTTCTCTGGTCAGAAAACAATTCTATCCTATGCCTATGAAGATGGGGTTTGTGAACAATTTGATGCTATCAACCATGAGGCTGCAGATGCTTATTATAATGCTGACCGTATTGGTCTTACCATGGGACCTACGATTGGATTTATTTCTAATTTAGGATTGTCTTTAATTGGGATGGTAGGAGCAATCTTCTATTCAATGAATATCGTTAATCTTGGACAGATCTCTTCCTTTGTATTATATTCAAGAAAGTTCTCTGGACCTATTAATGAGATCGCTAATATTATGAATGAGATCTATTCTGCTTTAGCTGCTTCTGAAAGAATTTTTAATCTGCTAGATGAAGTAGAGGAAGTAAAAGATATCTATGATGCTAAGGTTTTAGATGATGTCAAGGGAGAGGTAGAATTAAAGCATGTTAATTTTGGTTATGTACCAGAAAAAACAATTCTTCATGATGTTAGTCTAAAGGCAGATGCAGGTAAAATGATCGCTATTGTTGGACCAACTGGAGCAGGTAAAACAACGATCATTAATCTATTGATGAGATTCTACGATATTGATTCAGGTGAGATCGATGTAGATGGCAATGAGATCAAGACTCTTACAAGAGATTCATTGCGTAGAGCCTATGCGATGGTTTTACAGGATACATGGGTATTTAGAGGAACGATCTTTGATAATATTGCCTATGGAAAAGAAGGAGCTACCATGGAAGAGGTAGTAGAAGCTGCCAAGGCTGCTCATATCCATAACTTTATTATGCGTTTACCTAAGGGATATAATACAGTTATTTCAGAAGATGGAGGAAATATCTCCAAAGGTCAAAAACAGCTGCTGACAATTGCCAGAGCTATGCTGTATGATAGTAAAATGCTGATCCTAGATGAAGCTACTTCCAATGTTGATACCAACACAGAAAGACAGATTCAAAGAGCCATGCGTAAATTAATGAAGGATAAGACATGCTTTGTGATCGCTCATCGTCTATCTACGATCCAGAATGCTGATAAGATCCTTGTTGTAAATCATGGAGATGTAGTGGAACAGGGAACACATGAGGAATTGATGATTCAAAAGGGATTCTATTATAAGCTGTATGCTTCACAATTTGAATAAGATACTTAAAAAGTATCTTTTCTTTTGCGTTTATGGTATACTAACAAAAGGAGGGAATTTATGAAATTATTAGTAATTGGAATGTATATATTTCAGATCCTGGTATCTTTAGGATTATCAAAACTAAATGATTCTAATTTAAAGAAACCCTTACCTGAAAGTGTAAAGGATCTGTACTCAAAAGAAAAATATGAAAAGTTTTTGGCTTATAAAGCTGAAAACCGTAAAGTAAGTCGTATTTCTATGTTTTTTTCATTTATCTTAACAATGGTCTTTTTAGGATTCAATCTTCATGCTAAGATCTATGCTTTGCTGCCATTTAATATCTATCTGAATAACTTTATTCTGGTAATGCTGATTTCTTTAATTGAACTACCTATTGAAATTATTGCGGACTATTATAGAACCTTTACCATTGAAGAAAAGTATGGCTTTAATAAAATGACAGTCAAAACATTTATAATAGACCAGATCAAAAATATTTTACTGACTACAGTATTGATGCTGGTGATCGTAGTTTTATTGATCTACTTCTATTCAAGATTTGCCAATGTTGGGATGGTGATCTTATTTGGTATAGCGATGATCTTTATTTTACTGATCAATCTATTTAGTATCTATGTTCTTCGTATCTTTAATAAGTTTGTTCCTTTAGAAGAGGGTGAATTAAAAGATAAGATCACAGATTTATGTCAAAATAATGGACTGATCGTTAAAAGTATTGTAGTTATGGATGCTTCCACTCGAACAACCAGAGCAAATGCTTTCTGTACAGGAATCACCAATAAAAAGGATATTTCTTTAGATGATAACCTGATTAATCTGATGGAAGAGGATGAGATTTTAGCTGTCTTCTCACATGAAGTAGGACATGCCCATTATAATCATATGATCAAACAGCTGTTTGTTGGTTTATTGCAGTTTGTAGTTTATTTTGTGGTTATAGCCTTTTTATTAAACTTTGATATTTATACAAGCTTTGGCTTTAAGGAAATGAACTATGCATTTATGTTTGAAGTATTCCCAATTTTGGTTTACCCTATTTCCTTTGTCTATGAGCTGATCTCTAATGCTTTTTCTCGTAGATGTGAAAAGCAGGCTGATCTGTTTGCCTATAAGCTAGGCTATGGAGATGCCCTGATTCGTGCTTTAAAGAAGCTAGGTACCAGTGATTTAATGAATTTAAATCCTCATCCATGGGTTGTAAAGGTGGAATATTCACATCCCCCTCTTGCTTCAAGAATTGATACATTACAAAAAGGAGAATAAAAATGAAAGGTGTAGTATGTTATTTTAGTGCCAGTGGTGTAACTGAAAGATTAGCAAAACAGGTTGCGGAAGCTGGAAATTTAGATCTTTATGAGATCAAACCAGAAGTAAAATATACTTCTGCAGATTTAAACTGGATGGATCAGACATCCAGAAGTACTATTGAAATGAAGGACCAGACGATTCGTCCAGCTATTATTCATGATTTTAAAAATGAATATGATACTGTTTATATTGGTTTTCCAATCTGGTGGTATCAGGCTCCAACCATTATCAATACCTTTTTAGAAAGCTATGATTTCTCTAATAAGAAGATCATTGTATTTGCTACCAGTGGAGGAAGCAATTTAGGAAAGACTATTGAAAAGCTTCAGCCTTCTAGTCCAAAGGCTAACTTTGCAGGAGGGATCGTTAATCCTAAAAACGCTAAAGCTGTATTAGCTATTTAAAAAGACGGTACTCATTAAGAGTACCGTTTATTCATTGATCATTGGATCGATACCAAATTCTCCTGGTAAGAATCTAGGACATGTATTTTCAGTTGTAACAATAACAGAAGAAGCTAAAGTAGTACCAATTTCACAGGCTTCATGCAATGGTTTTCCATAGGTTAAACCAATAGTAACACCTGCAAAGAATGAATCTCCTGCTCCTGTTGTATCTTTAACATCTACTTTTCTTGCAGGACAGATTCCACATTCATCTTTATTGGCATAAACAGCACCAGCTCCACCCATAGTTACAACCATATTTGGAATATTTGCACCTTTTACTTTATTAGACAGGATCTTAACCATTTCATCTGGGCTCTTTCCTTCATAATCTTCGAAGAATAAAATACCGGCTTCCTGCTGATTACATACAAAGCAGTCAGTCTGCTGAATCAGATCTCTACGTTTAACTGCAATTGACATATTAGAAACAATTGCATAGATACGTTTATTGTATTTCTTAGCCAGCTTGAAGATCTTTTTAACTACCTCTATATCCATATCAAATTCTACGACTACACTATCACAGTTAGAAACAATATAATCTCCATATTCATCTACAATATCCCCAATAGGATTTAAATCAGGTCTTTTAGATATAGAAGCAACTACATCCCCATCATTATCAAATACTGCTAACCAGGTTCCTAGTCCATCCTCAGTTTCACGGATATAATCAGTATTGACCTTATGATTCTGTAATTTTCTTATAACGTCCTGACTGACTCCACTATGATCAATTAAAGAAACAAAGGTTGGTCGTAATTCAACATTAGCGATATCTTCAGCTACATTTCTGCTGACTCCACCATGAACAGTTTCTATTCTACCTTCATTTCTTCCTGCTGGTATATATTTCTGTAAAGGATAACCCTTGATATCTACAAAGATCGCCCCAAATACTACAATTCCCATTCTCATTGCAATTACCTCTCTTTTTTTACCTATTATACAATAAAAATAAATTCTTAACTACTATTAAATCAATAACTTTTGTATAATCAATAGATAGGAGGGGATCTTATGCGTTTAGTGATACAGAATGGACATGTAATTGATATTGAAAGTGATTTGGATCAGATCTGTAATGTGGTAATAGAAGATGGAATCATTACAGAAATCACAGATGAACCAAGAAGTGGAGATCAAATTATAGATGCAACGGGGAATTATGTAGTTCCTGGCTTTATCGATATTCATATGCATGAACAGGATCTAGAGGAGTTTTATACAGGCATCAATATAGATGAATTAAGACAGGGAGTAACAAGTGTAGTCTGTGGAAATTGTGGAACTAATCACTATGATCCATTATGGTATCTTGATTATATTGAAAAAAATGGTGCTCCAGTCAATATCGGTATTTTAGCTGGTCATACTTATTTTAGAAATCAGGTGGGAGCAACAGATAAATATGCTTCCGTTACACCTGTTCAGTTAAAAGATTTAGTAGAAAGATTACAAAAAGCTGTAGATGGAGGATGTTTAGGAGTCAGCTATGGGATCCGTTATGTACCAGGGATCAATGAACAGGAACTGATTGAAACAGCAAGAGTCTGCTGTAAGGATGATAAGCTAATTGCTGCCCATGTAAGAGATGATGCAGCCTATATAATTAAGAGTATGAAGGAATTTATAGATGCAGGAAAACAGCTGAATCTATCTGTTGAGGTATCTCATATTGGTTCCATGGGTGGCTTTGGTCAGATGAGAGAGTGTTTAGAGTTGATTAGAGACTATCGAAATCAGGGAGTGGATGTTCATGCAGATTGTTATCCTTACTATGCTTTTTCTACTGAAATAGGGGAAACAACCTATGATGAAGGCTTTTTAGAAAGATATCAATGCGATTATAGTGCGATTGAACTAAGTAATGGAAAATACAAGGGACAGAGATGTACCAAAGAAATTTTTGAAAAATTAAGAAAAAACGAACCTGATACCATTACAGTAGCCTATGTGATGAAGGAAGAGGATGTAGATCTGGCTATTAAGGATGAATTTATAATGCTGGCAAGTGATGGCTTAAAGGACCATGGTCAGGGACATCCTAGAGCAAGTGGAAGCTTTGTAAGACTGATCAATCAGTTTGTGAAAAAGGATAAGCTGACCTTAAAGGAGGCTCTTAACAAGATGACCTTAATGCCTGCAAAAAAGCTAAAGCTAAAAAATAAAGGAAGAATTCAAATTGGCTGTGATGGAGATTTAGTCATTTTTGATTTTTCAAAAATAGCTGATACAGCGACCTTTGAAAATCCCAGTCAAGAACCAAAAGGTATTGAATACGTGGTTATAAATGGTCAAATAGCACTAGTGGGAAAACAGCTAGTTAACCTGCATTTAGGAACAATAATAAAATGATAAATTTAGATATTTAACAAATCCATTTTTTAACAATGATAAAAAATGATAAAATTTGCGATTTTTTTCTTATACCCCATTGACAATTAATAGGAAAAGGAATAGACTATCGTCATAGATAATTTTAACTTATCTATAGATGCACAAAATATTCTAGGAGGAAATGAAAATGAAACGTGTATTGAAATTATTATTAGCTGCATGTTTATCATTAAGCTTAGTAGGATGTGGATCAGATGATTCTGATTCTTCTGATACTAGCTCAAGTGATAGTGTAGTATTTAAACTAGGTGGATCTGGTCCATTAACTGGTGGTGCTTCAGTTTACGGTAACGCTGTAAAGAATGCCGCTGAAATCGCTGTTGAAGAAGTTAATGCATTAGGTGGAATTCAATTTGAATTAAACTTCCAGGATGATGCTCATGATACAGAAAAAGCTGTTACTGCTTATGGTACATTAGCTGACTGGGGTATGCAGGTTTCTCTTGCTACTGTAACTTCAGCTCCAGGTGCTGCAGTTGCTCCATTATATACTGATGATACAACATTCGCAATCACTCCATCTGGATCTTCTACTGCTGTAGTATTCCAGGATGATGCTTGTACAAATCCTTATGGATATGTATTCCAGATGTGCTTTACAGATCCTAACCAAGGAATCGCTTCTGCTGATTACTTATCAGAACATACAGATATCGGTACTAAGGTTGCTGTAATCTACAAGAATGATGATAACTATTCAACTGGTATCTATCAGAAATTTATTGCTGAAGCTGCTGATGTTGATTTAGAAGTTGTTTACAGTGGATCATTTGATGATTCTTCAGCTACTGACTTCTCAGTACAATTACAACAGGCTCAAGCTGCTGGAGCAGATGTAGTATTCTTACCAATCTATTATCAACCAGCTTCATTGATCTTAACTCAAGCTAATCAGATGGGATATGCTCCTTCATTCTTCGGTGTAGATGGTATGGATGGTATCTTATCATTAGAAGGTTTTGATACTTCATTAGCTGAAGGTGTTTATTTATTAACTCCATTCTCAGCTGATGCAACTGATGAAAAGACTGTTAACTTTGTAAACAAATATGTTGAAAAATATGGAGAAACTCCAAACCAATTCGCTGCTGATGCTTATGACTGTGTATATGCAATCTACAATGCATTAACTGCTGGTGAAGCTACTCCTGATATGAGCAATGCAGAAATTGCTGATATCTTAATTGAACAATTTACATCTATGACATTTGATGGTGTTACTGGTACTTCAGTAACTTGGTCAACTACAGGAGAAGTTTCAAAAGCTCCTAAGGCTGTAGTAATCCAAGATGGTGTTTATGTAGGTGTAGAAGACTAATCTATATTAGCCATGATAAAAGGTTAGCAATCACTGATTGATAACCTTTTTCTTATTTTAGTCGAAAGGGGAGAGAAAAATGAGCTTTCTATCGTATTTAATTACCGGTTTAGGTTTAGGAAGCGTATATGCCATTATTGCCTTAGGTTATACTATGGTATATGGAATTGCAAAGATGCTAAACTTCGCCCATGGTGATATTATCATGGTTGGTGCCTATGTTGCTTTCTTTGCTGTAAATTCTTATAATTTACCTGCTGTAGTGGCTATTTTGTTATCTGTACTAGTATGTACATTATTAGGGGTTGTAATTGAAAGATTGGCTTATAAACCATTAAGACAGGCAACTTCTTTATCTGTATTAATTACTGCCATTGGGGTAAGCTACTTCTTACAAAATGGTGCTCAGATCTTATGGGGAACTGACACAAAAGTATTTCCTTCAATGTTAAATAATTCAAACTTATCTTTATTTGGTGGTCAATTAAAAATTTCTTATTTAACTATTCTTACAATTGTAACTTGTATTATTATTATGGTTGGTTTAACTGCCTTCATTAATAAAACAAAGATTGGAAAAGCTATGAGAGCATGTTCTGAAGATAAGGGAGCTGCTCAATTAATGGGAATCAATGTTAACTCAACTATTTCTATTACCTTTGCCATTGGTTCTGGTTTAGCTGCAATAGCTTCTGTTCTTTTATGTTCAACCTATCCAGCAGTTAGTCCTACTTTAGGATCAATGCCAGGGATCAAAGCCTTCACTGCTGCTGTATTTGGTGGAATTGGATCTATTCCTGGTGCCTTCTTAGGTGGATTAATGCTAGGGATCCTGGAAACAATGTCAAAAGCATATATTTCATCACAATTATCAGATGCAATTGTATTTGCTGTATTAATTATCGTCTTATTAATTAAACCTACTGGTTTATTAGGTAAGAAGATCTCTGAGAAAGTGTAGGTGGTTACGATGGATTTTATCAAAAATTTATTCAATTCAAAAAATCGTAGTCGTACTTTATCTTTCTTGATCGTTATTGTTGCTTATGTAGTCTTAACAGTATTATTAAAACAGGGAAGTGTAAAATCTTTATTTAAGTCTTTACTGGTTCCTGTATGTTCTTATATTGTTGTTGCTTTAGCTTTAAACCTGGTAGTTGGGGTATCTGGTGAATTATCATTAGGTCATGCAGGATTTATGTCTGTAGGAGCTTTTACGGGTATTATTATTTCTGGTTATTTTGCTGCTGCTATTCCAAATGAAACCTTAAGATTGATCATCGCTATGATTGGTGGAGCTGTTGTAGCTGCTTTAATTGGTTTTATTATTTCTATTCCAGTTTTAAAGCTGCAGGGTGACTATTTAGCCATCGTTACATTAGCCTTTGGTCAGATCATTAAATCTCTGATCAATAATATCTATTTAGGATTTGATGATGCAGGATTTAAATTCAGCTTTATTAATAAAAACTTCGAATTAGGAACTAATGGAAAGATGCTGATCAGTGGACCTATGGGAGCAACTGGTACAAGTCGTATTTCTACCTTTACTGCAGGTTTTGTATTAATTCTGATTACTTTATTTATTATTTATAACTTTATGAACTCTAAGCATGGTAGAGCAGTTGCTGCTACCCGTGATAACCGTATTGCAGCACAATCTGTAGGGATCAACGTTGTAAGAACTAAAACCTTAGCATTCGTTATTTCTGCTGCTTTAGCTGGAGCTGCTGGAGTTCTATATGCTTTAAATTATGCCACTTTATTACCAGCTAAATTTGACTTTAACCAGTCAATTCTGATCTTAGTATATGTTGTATTAGGTGGTTTAGGTAATATGACAGGAACAATTATTTCCACTGTTGTATTGGTATTATTACCTGAAATGTTACGTTCTTTACAGAATTATCGTATGCTGATCTATGCAGTTGTATTGATCATTATTATGTTAGTTACTAATAATCCTCATGTACAGGATATGATCGATCGTATAAAAAATAGAAAAACAGTAGATAAAGGAGAAGCTAGCAATGGATAAGGAAATTGTATTAGAGACAAAGAACTTAGGAATTGACTTCGGTGGTCTTACTGCTGTTAATGAAGTAAATATTCAAGTTGGAAAAACTGAGATCTTTGGTTTAATTGGACCAAATGGGGCTGGGAAAACAACTCTATTTAACCTTTTAACGAAGGTTTATACCCCTACTCGTGGAAGTGTGATCTTAAATGGACAGGATACCTCAAGCTATGATACAGTAGCAGCTAATAAAGCTGGTATTGCTCGTACTTTCCAGAATATCCGTTTATTTAATAACCTTACAGTAGAAGATAACGTTAAGATTGGGATGCATAATGCTGTAAACTATTCATCTTTATCTTCTATTCTTCATTTACCTTCTTATTATAAAGAAGAAAAGAAAGCTCATGAAAGAGCCTTAGAATTATTATCGATCTTTAATATGCAGGATCTTGCTGATGTTCAGGCAGGTAATTTACCTTATGGTGCTCAAAGACGTCTGGAAATTATCCGTGCTTTAGCTACTGAACCATCTGTATTATTATTAGATGAACCTGCTGCAGGGATGAACCCATCTGAAACCTTAGATTTAATGAATACTATTCGTAAAATCAGAGATGAATTCCAGATCGCTATTATTTTAATTGAACATGATATGAGTTTAGTTATGGGAATCTGTGAAAATATTGCTGTATTAAACTTTGGTAGTGTTATTGCTCAGGGAACTCCTGTTGAAATTCAAAATAATCCTCAAGTAATTGAAGCTTACTTAGGTACAAAGAAGGAGGCTTAACAATGAGTATTTTAGAAGTAAAAGATTTAAATGTCTATTATGGTTCAATTCATGCTGTTAAGGATGTTTCCTTTGAGGTTAATGAAGGAGAGATCATCGCATTAATTGGGGCTAATGGAGCTGGAAAAACAACTATTCTTCAGACTATTTCAAGATTATTAAAGGCTGAAAGTGGTTCTGTTGATTTCAGTGGTGAATCCATCACTAAGATCCCTTCCTATAAGGTTATCACTAAAGGATTAGGAATGGTACCTGAAGGTAGACGTATTTTCCAGAATATGACTGTTAAAGAAAACCTTGAATTAGGTGCCTATACTCAATCTCGTGATACCTTTGATGAAACCTTAGAAAATGTTTATGCTCACTTCCCACGTCTAAAAGAACGTGAAAGCCAGATCGCTGGTACCTTATCAGGTGGTGAACAGCAGATGTTAGCCATGGGTAGAGCTTTAATGGGTCATCCAAAGCTATTGATGTTAGATGAACCTTCAATGGGGTTATCACCAATCCTGGTTGATGAGATCTTTACTATTATTAAACAGTTAAATGAAGCTGGAACAACTATTCTATTAGTTGAACAGAATGCTCAGATGGCATTATCAATTGCTGATCGTGGTTATGTACTTGAAACAGGTAAAATTGTAAAGAGTGCTCCTGCAAAGGATCTGTTAAATGATGATGCAGTAAGAAAAGCATACTTAGGTGGATAGAAAGTAGGAGTTATTCCTACTTTTTTATTTCAGGTATGATATACTTAAATAGGAGGAAATATATCATGGAAATGACAAAAGAAGTATTAGAAGCCTTATTAGATGCATATGCCTATGAGATCGTATTTGTTGATCGTGATCATATCGTACAGTATATGAATAAGACTGCTAAAGAAAGATATGAAGGAAGAGTTTTTATTGGTCGTTCTCTGTTTAATTGCCATAATGAAGGTTCTAAAGCTAAGATTGAAGAATTTTTAAGAAGAGCAGATGCAGGAGAAGATGAAATGTTTGAAACCCTAAACGGAAAAACTGGAGAAAGAGAATTCTTTGTTCCTGTAAGAGACACTGATGGAAAAGTAATTGGGTATTTTGAAAGACATGAAATGCCTTGGAGTGAAGAAACCTGTAAGACACCAGTAACCAAATACTGGCTTCACCGTAAATAAAAGAACTATTTTAAAATAGTTCTTTTAATATTTTCGATAAGCCTAGCTCCTCAATTGGATCACAGATTATATCTGCTTTTTCTTTCAGGGCATCAACTCCATTACCCATACATACCTTTATGCCACATACCTCAAACATTGGTAGATCATTTAAACCATCTCCAAAGGCATAGGCATTTTGAGGATCAATATGTAAATAGTCTAATACCTTCTGGATTCCTACTGCCTTAGAAATAGTAGGAGAATATAGCTCATAGGCAAAGTCTGTTCCATGGGTATCGTAATTGATGGATTTACCGAATTCCCCGCTTTGGATAAATTCTTCCATTTCTTTTTGCAAAGAAGCATCAATATTACATTCGATCTTGATCGTATGTTTTATAATTTCATCAAAATTATAGTCCATCGTAAACATATCCTTTAAGCCCTGATTACAAAAGAAATTATACAGGGTAGTGAATTCAGGTCTGATATTAATGGATGTACCTGTTTCAATCATGTAATCTACTTTAAATCTTTCTAATAGATCAACACTAGCTCTAGCAAGCTCTTCATCCATGGCATTTTCGTAGATCTTTTCTCCATCTAATTCAATATAGCCACCATTAAAGCATACGTAGCCATCAAAGTTAGCAGATAGCATGTCTTTAGTAAGCATCAGTTTTGGTCTTCCAGTCGCAAGAAAAAGCTTATTTCCCTGAGATTGTATTCTTTTTAATTCATCCTTTACCTCTTGAGGAATTGTAGTGATTCCCTTAGAGTTTTCAATTAACGTTCCATCTATATCAAAAAATAATACCTTCATTTTTTATCACCTCTTGTCCATTATAGCACACATTTTCTAGCTAAAAGACAAATTTAGGTATAAAATAAAAGAATAGAGGTGGATCGATATGGAATATCAATTTTTAAGTGAAGAATATAAAAAGAAATGTGAAGTACAGGGAACACAGGAAGTTTTTAATTATGATTATAAAGGGGTAAAGCAGGAATGCTTAGTTTATTTACCCTATGATTATTCAAAGGATAAAAATTATAAATTTGTTTATCTGATGCATGGAGGTGGAGGAAATATCCATCGTTTATTTAGAGTGATCGATGATAGTTGTCCTTTGCAAAATGCTCTTGATCATATGTTTTACCATAAAGAGATCAGTGATCTGATCATTGTATGTCCTACCTATTTTGGTTATGAAGAGGGTAGTGATGAAGAGCTGGTTAAAAAGTTTTCTCATAAGCTTACAACTGCCCTGCTTACAAGTGTAGAAAATCATTATGGTTCTCAGGGATATCTAACAAGAGAAGAAAGAGTCTTTGGTGGTTATTCTATGGGGGCAGTAACAACCTACTGGCAATTTATCCAGTCCTTAGATTATTTTAAATACTTTATCCCAATGAGTGGAGAATGCTGGGTAAAGGGACAATTAGGAGGAGGAAAATATCCAAAGGAAACAGCCTATTATTTAGCTAATTATGCTTCAAATAAAGGACTTCCTTTTGAAATCTATCAGTTTGTAGGAGAAGCAGGAATCGCTTATCAGCATGTTCCTCAGCAGATTGAAGAGATGTATAAATATAAAGAAGTCTTTAATGAAGATAATCTAAAATATTTTGTTTCTCCATATGTACATGATTCTATTTATGCAAATGAATATTTATACAATGCATTACCATTGATCTTTAAATAGGAGGTAATTATGAAATTAGCAACTGCATTATCTAGAAGATCTGATCTACAGATCAAAGTCAAAGAATTATCCACACGTTTAAATAATAATGCTAAGGTACAGGATGGACAGGATCCTTCTGAAAAGCCAGAAGAACTTTTAGTAGAACTAGATACTGTATTAGAAGAATTACAGGATCTGATCACAAGAATCAATTTATGTAATGCTTGTACATTTAAGGGAGAGGTCTCTTTAACTGAATTACTGGCAAAGCGTGATATATTGAAACAGAGAGTCAGTATTTTAAGAAGCTTCTTAGATACAGCCAGCTCTAAGATCGATCGTTATTCACGTTCAGAGATTCAGATTCATTCTACAATCGATGTAGCTGCTGCCCAAAAACAGGTAGATCGATATGCCAAAGAATTAAGAGAGCTAGAAGAAAGTATTCAGGAATTAAACTGGACAACTGAAATTTAAAACAGATGGTAGTCCTGTAAGGTGGATGTGATCTCCAGTGGTTGAGAATGAACCACATTAAGCGGTAGTACACGGGCATGTACGGGTTCGAATCCCATTTTATCTTTCGCCTTTCTACTTACAACTGCATAATTATATTTACATTTACTACCAGATCATCAGTTACAGGATGAGGGAGGTGTTGGGGAATGATTGATCATAAATTATCAGAAGACAATAAAAAGGAGATCTGTCTATGGCATTATCCTAAACCATATGATGTCTATGACTTTCCCCCTTATATATTACTTAAAATATTTAAAGCTGGATTTTGTGATCCTCTAGAACAGGAGGAATATCTGGGCTATTTTGAGAACAATAACCTGATTGGTTTTACTTCTTTAAAAAAGGAAGATGACCATTTAGTTGTCGCAATAGGTGTTAAACCAGAATACTGTTCAAAGGGATATGGCTATCAGATCCTAAAAAGGATCGATGAAATCAGAAAACTAAAATATCCTTCTTTCCCTATTGAACTGATCGTAAGAACCTGGAATCAAAGAGCAATCAGCTGTTATCAAAAATCAGGATATCAGATTACTGGTGAACCTTTTGAACTTACAGTTAATGGAAGCAAGGATCTATATTATCGCATGAAAAAGGAATTCACATAGGAATTCCTTTAATCCATTAAAGAATATTCTAAATCAGTATAACTAACGATTTCAGGGTTATTTTTGACTTTGTCAAGTAAAGTGTGTAAATAATTTTTAAATTTTTTATAAAGTGC
>R17__coassemble_409_pt1 | contig 21788 bp, 19 predicted proteins | sample R17__metabat2_high_PE_012 | metagenome-assembled genome bin R17 | reverse complement strand
AGACAGCTATTACAAGCTGATCAAAAGTAGAATATTTATTGATTCATCTCAAATTCAAATTGTTGAAAACCACCAGATAGACTTTAATAAAAGGGTTTATATCTCTTCTCCAAGAGACTTAAAAATTGATGAACTGAAGGATCATAGGGTTACTGTTCATTCCTTGGATGTTCCAAATAGCTTAACTAAACTACGATCTATGTTTAGTCAAAACACAACCTTTTATTATTATCCATTTACTATTGATCAAAGTGATCAAAATAATTTGATTCAAACACTTTATAAAGCCTATATGCTAACAAGGAATACAATTTATTTAAAATATATACATTGTATTACAGGTGATTTAGAAGAAATCAATCGTTTTGAAAAAAGAAAAGATTATTCTTATTTATTTTAGGAGGAAGAACAGTGAAAAATGTACCACAATTAAGTGTTAATAAAATACTTGAACAATTTAAATTGATCTATGGGAGCTGTATAGAGAAAAAAATAAGCTTTGGATATGTATTTACCCCTTATCTATGGGGACCACCAGGAATTGGGAAAAGTACCATTGTAAGAGAATTAGCTAAATATCTTGAAGAAACCTATCATAAAAAAGTAAATTTAGTCGATCTTCGTTTATATGAATATGCTCCTACAGATTTAAAGGGAGTTCCTTATCCTGATGAAAAAAGAGAATTTACAAAGTGGTTATTACCACAACTATTAAACTTTGATCCCTCAGAGAATACAATAAATATTCTATTCTTTGATGAATTCTTATCTGCTAAGGAATCTGTTCAGGCAGTAGGCCTACAGATCGTATTAGATCGTAAGGTGGATCAGTATTCTATTCCTGATAATACTATTATAATTGCTGCAAGTAATCGAAAAGAAGATCGTTCCTTTGTAAGTAATATGTCAATGGCTTTAGCGAATCGATTTGCTCACTATGAGGTTACTAATGAAGTAAATGAATGGAAGGAATATGCTTATGCACATCATATTGACTCTCGTATAATTGCTTTTATTACCTTTCATCCAGATTATTTAATAGAAGATATCAAGGAAGCAGGAGTTGCCTTTTGTTCCCCTAGAAGCCTAGAAAAGCTAAGTAATTTAATTTCCTTAACTGATCAGATTCAATTATTAAAACCTTCTATTGCCAGTTATATAGGAGAAGGTATTGCTACTGAATTTATTGCTTTTACGAAAGTAGCTGATAGCTTATCTACCTTTGATGAGGTTAAACAGGGAAAAGGAAAGATCCCTGCTGGAAAGGATGGCCTATATACAATGATCTGTATGATTACCTCTAATCTTTATTGTCAAGCTGTTACTGATCGTGAATTAAATCAGATCTATAGATATATCGGTCAGTTACCTAAAGATTATCAGTTAGCCTTTTTAGCTGATCATAAAAAGTTTTTTGAAGAAAACAAGCTTAGAATACAGGGATGTCCAGCTTACCAGGCAATTATCACTAATATAGGGAGATACATGTGATGAATCATTATTTTGAACGATTAAGAAGAATCCAATATGAGATATTAAGTAGTTATCCTTTTTATGGGAAATTACTGCTATCCTTACCATTTGCCTTAAATCCAAAATGTAAAACAGCCTATACAGATATGAAGCATATTGTCTTTGATCCCTCTTTTATTGATCAATTGGATGATATAGAACTAAAGGTATTGATCCTACATGAATTACTGCATTGTGTTTTGTTTCATCCTACTAGACAAAAGGGAAAGATCCATTTACTTTATAATATAGCTTGTGATATTGTGGTTAATTCTATTATTTATCAGGATATTCCTATCAATTCTTTAGGGGGATCCCCATTTGTGCATACCTTTGAACAAAAAGAAGGATATCTATATACTGCTGATGAAATCTATTTAAAGCTATTAAATCTAAATAATGAATATGAAAATATTCTTGTAGATAATCATGATGTATGGGAAATCAAGTGCAAGGATCAGCAGATGGAGGAGGATTTTAATGAAATCCTATTGAAAACATATAAAACCTCTAAAGAAGATATCAATAAACAAATTAGAAAGATACTAGAAGAGCGATATGAACCTAAAATGAACTGGCAGGAACAGCTAATGGATTTTTTATCCTATAATACAGATCAGGAAGATTATTCATATTCTGTAAGAGATACAAGATTCTATGATGATACCTATTTACCTTCTTTAATTGAAGAAGATAACCTGTTTGAATTAAATAAAATCTATATTGCGATAGATGTATCAGGTTCTATTAGTGATGAACAATATAATGAATTTGTAAAAGAAATACAATATCAATGTGAAATGATGCATATCAAAGGCTATTATTCCTTCTTTGATACAAAGGTCACTGAACCAAAACCATTTGATGAAGAAAACAAAATAGACTTTAAACAGGTAAATGGATATGGTGGTACAAGCTTTAGTATCATCTTTCAAAAGACGAAAGAATTCTTTGAAGATCCACCTAAGGCTATTATTATTCTTACCGATGGATATGCTGTTTTTCCTAAGAGTGTAGACTATCCTGTAGTATGGGTGATCAACAATAATGATATTACACCACCCTATGGAAAAATATTAAGAATGAATAAGTAATGCTAATGTTTTAAATAAGGAAGTAAAATTGTTTTACTTCTTTTTCTTTTCTAAAATATAGATAGATTCAAGGAGGATAGTGAAATGAAGGATGTATTATTATTATGTGGTGCAGGACAGATTGGAATGGCCATCACAAGAAGAGTAGGATATGGAAAAAAGATTATTGTAGGAGATAAAAATATCGATAATGCTAATACAATTACAAATATTTTAGTAGAAGCTGGATTTGATGCTGAAGCAATTGAAATGGATTTATCAAGTAGAGAATCTATTTTAAAGATGATTTCTAAAGGTCAGGAATATGGCGAAATTGCAATGTTAGTCAATGCAGCAGGAGTATCTCCTAGTCAGGCTCCAATAGAAACTGTATTAAAAGTAGATCTTTATGGTACAGCCGTATTATTAGAAGAAGTAGGTAAGGTGATCAAAGAAGGAGGATGTGGTGTTACAATTTCTAGTCAATCAGGATGGAGAATGCCACAATTAACAGCTAAACAGGATGAACAGTTAGCATGCACACCTACTGAAGAGCTATTATCCTTAGATTTCTTACAGGTAGATCAGATTAGAGATAGTTTACACGCTTATCAGTTAGCTAAAAGATGTAACGAAAAGAGAGTTATGGCAGAATCTGTAAAATGGGGAATGAGACATGCTAGAATTAATGATATCGCCCCAGGAATTATTGTTACACCATTAGCTATTGATGAATTCAATGGACCAAGAGGAGATTTCTATAAAAATATGTTCGCAAAATGTCCAGCAGGAAGACCAGGTACAGCTGATGAGGTAGCTGATGTAGCAGAATTAATGATGAGTGATCGTGCACAATTTATTACGGGTTCAACATTCTTAATAGATGGTGGAGCTACAGCTTCTTATTTCTATGGACCATTGAAACCAGAAGTTCAAGAATAACTAAAAGCGTCTACTAATTAAGTAGACGTTTTGCTTTTGGTTCTTTTTTTATTTTTGCCTCTGCCACTTTTTGAATCTGTCTGATTCTCTCTTTAGTTAAACCATAACATGAAGCAATTTCTTCTAAAGTGTATTCATGATCATAATTGATTCCATAACGCATACAGATTATTTCTTTTTCACGGGGCTTTAGTCCTGCATCTATAAATACCTTTAGTAATTCTTGATGTAGTTCTTCTTGTTTTAAATATTCATAGTTATCACTATTTCCCAGGAAATCTTCTACCTTCTGGTCCTCATTAACAGGATGTTCAAAAGAAACATAGGAATGATTATATTTACTCATCTTAATAATTGTATTTAAATCAATCTTACAGTATTTAGATAACTCTTCATCTGATGGTTCATATCCATATTGATTCATATATTCTATTTTCTTTTTAAAGATCGTATTTCTTTTTTCATGTACATAATTAGGAATTCTAATTAGTTCATTTTTCCCTTTTACACGATCTAATCTTTGTTGGATCCAAAAGGTAGCATAGGTAGAAAATCTTGTATTATAACGATAATTATACTTAATAGCAGCAGTTCTTAAGGCAATACATCCTTCCTGGATCAAATCTAATAATGAGTTGTTCTCATCAGTGTAGCTTTTCGCAATACTTACAACTAAACGAATATTATGTTCCACTAATATATTGATTGCTTCCTGATCTCCCTGTTCAATTCGTTTAGATAATTCTATTTCTTCTTCTTGATTTAATAGCTTATAATCCCCCATACGACTTAAAAACAATTGTAAAGTATCCATTTTAATCACCACCTTATAGATATATACCGATAAATTTGGTAAAATAGAGTAGGTGATATTATGTTTATACTTATTATACTTACAATTATATGTCCAGTAGCTGTCCCTTTTCTTGTCTTTACAATTTATAAAGATACGCTTTCCCCAAAACAAAAACGAATATTTGTGATGATTAGCATGCTATGGTTAGTGATCATCAATATTCCACGATTTATTTAAAAAGGCTCCTAAGAGCCTTTTAGATTTCTTCTCCATTAGATTCAATACATTTCTTATACCAATAGAATGAATCCTTCTTATAACGCTTTAAGGTACCTGTACCATCGTTATTTTTATCAACATAGATAAAACCATAACGCTTCTTCATTTCTCCTGTAGAAGCAGAAACTAAATCTATACATCCCCATGAAGTATAACCAATTAGCTCTACTCCATCAGCTAAAGCATCAGCCATAGCATTCACACTATTACGAGTATACTCAATACGATAATCATCATGAATAGAACCATCTTCCTCTAAAACATCAATATATCCAATACCATTTTCTACTACCATCATTGGTTTTTGATATCTTCCATAATATTCATTCAATGCATACTTTAAAGTTTCGGGATCTAATGACCATCCCCAAGGTGTATATTTCACATATGGATTCTTAGCTCCCATATTTAAATTACCACCAGCATGATCATCTGTTTCATGAGTAGTTACTGTTGAACTTCCATAACAAGAAAAGGTTAAAAGATCTGGAATACCAGCCTTTAAATATTGTCGATCTTCCTCAGTAATATCTAATGTGATCCCATATTTCTTCCAGATTCGTTTCGCAAAATATGGATATTCCCCTCTTAACATTGTATCAGCAGTATAATAAAGTGTTTCCTGATCATATTCCTGTCTATAACGATTATCCTTAGGGTCGCATGTTAAAGCATAAGTAGCAGGACCTCCACCAATCATACATCCTACTATATAGTCAGGATCAATTTCATGAGCTCTAATTACAGCCTTAGCACTAGCAACCATCTGATTGTGCAGACATTGATAATTCTTTCTGGTCATTTCAATTGGAAAATTAGGAAATAATAATGGAATCATTACTAAACTATTGATTTCATTGATCGTTAACCAGTATTTTACTTCTCCCTTGAATTCTTTGAAGATTGCTTCACTATAATGATCATATGCTTCGATCATCTTACGATTATCCCAGTCTCCATAGGCTTCTTCAAGTCCAAGAGGTAAATCATAATGGAACATTGTAACGATTGGTTCAATATTATATTTCTTTAATTCAACAAATACACGATGGTAAAAAGCTAAACCCTCTTGATTAGGTTCTTTCTCTAATCCAGTAGGAAATATACGAGTCCATGCCATCCCCATACGATAGCATTTAAAGCCCATTTCCGCAAATAAAGCAATATCCTCCTTATAATGGTGATAGAAATCAATTGCTTCATGATAAGGATAATTATAACCTGGTAATACAGCTTTATGTGCCCCTTTTGGTAATTTACCAGAATTAGCCTTCATCTTTCCAGGATTACCATCCTGATCTATATAAGTAACATAACGAGGTTCAGTTACTGTTCCTGCAGTTTGACAGTCACTATTGGATAGTCCTTTTCCACCTTCACCAAAACCACCTTCACATTGATTGGCAGCAGTAGCACCACCCCATAAAAAATCTTTAGGAAATCTCATAATCTTATCATCCTTTCTTTATAAACTATAAATATTTTATCATATATTTTTGAAAACGCGTACATAAATTGTTATACTTATATATAAAGGATGGAGATACTATGATCATTGAACAATTAAATCGTATAGAACTAACAAATACAGAAAAAAATATAAAGGATTACTTGATTGAACATCAAAATGAAATAACGGATCTAACCATTACTAAATTAGCAGCTAATACCTATTCAAGTAATGCTTCTATTATTCGTTTAGTAAGAAAGCTAGGCTATAAAGGATATAAAGAATTTATAGTTGCCTATATTAAAGAAATAGAATCAAATAAACATATCAGAAGTAATGTAAATTATGATTTTCCTTTTGTAGATGGAAGACCAAATGAAGTACTTAAAGGATTAGTAGATCTATATCAGGAATCTACAGAACTGATTTTTAAAAGTGTAGATCTAGCTAAAATTGAAAAAGCAGTGGACCTTATTTTAAAAGCTAATAAGATATTTATCTATAGTATTGGCGATACAAAGGTTACCGCAGAAGCCTTTATGAATAGACTGATCAAACTAAATATCTATCCTATTCTGGTAAATGAAGAAGCTCATTATATCACTCCTAATATTGGAAAAGAAGATTGTGTATTATTTGTAAGCTATACCCTTACCTCACAGGACTTCGATACTCTCTATCATACAATTCATGATCATGGTGGTAAAATTATAGTGATCTCTGCAAATGCAAGGCATATGGCAGCAAAACAGAGTGAATGCTTTATAGAAATACCAAATAAAGAAGGACAAATAAAAGTATCAACCTTTTATTCACAATTCATGTTTGAATTTATCTTCAATCTGATTTATTCAAGACTCTATGTCTGTACAAAAGGTTCAAAAAAATAAGAAAATAAATAAGAAAATTCGTACTTTTATTCCTATATAACTTTAGAAAGTTCAAAATAAGAAAAACAATGTTAGAATTTAGCCAAGGAGGAAACAGCATGTTAACTTTACAAGAATATCAACAACAGGAACAGGAATTAACTTTAAAAAGATTTAAGAGAAGTGATGCTTTTACTTTAGGAAGTTATATTTCTCAAAAAGCAATTGAAAACAATTATGGTGTAGAAGTCTATATTGAAGTAAATGGACAATGTATCTACCGTTATGTAAATGAAGGAGCCAGCGAAAATAATCATAGCTGGATCACTAAAAAAGGAAATGTAATTAAGAGATTTAATCATGCTAGTGGATTTATTGCGGCAAAATATTCAAAAATGACATATCAGCAATTAGTAGAGGCCTATGGATCTGATCTAGCTATTACGCCAGGGGCATTCCCTATTATTCTTGAAAATGCAGGAGTAATCGGTATTGTAGGGGTATCTGGATTAGCTTCTGATGATGATCATCAGTTAATTATTGATGGATTGACTTATTTAAAGAAGGTTCAAGAAAATGTGGACTAAACATGATCAGTACTATTCTAAAACCTTAATGTCTAAAACTGAATATAATATTCAGGTAGAAGAACAGGTGTGGAATAGTGGTATAATTGATCTATTAAAGGATCAAAAGTATATCTGTGGTTACTATATTGTAAGTGGTGAATTAACAATTTATGATATTACATATCATAAGGATACCTTGATCTGGTTTACTGGTGGTACATCCTTCAATATTAATTCAAAAGATAATGCACATTTGATCTATATGGAAACTAATAGAGAACTAACTGATCAAAAGCTAGCTTATAAGGCTTATATCGATCAGGATCTTTCTTGGGCTAAACCAATTGGAGATGAGATGACCAGCTCAAAGCATATGATCACTGCTGAAGAATATGGAGTAAAGATCCAAACAGGAATCTATACAAAGGATTTTGATCATGCATGGCATACTCACTCTGCAGCACATGGGTTCTATGTGTTAAACGGGATGTTGAAATTTGATTTTGAAAATGGTAATAAAGGAATCTATGGACCTGGGGAATTTATCGCTTCCTCTCCAGGGGAGCAAGTCTTACATTTACAGGCAGAAGGAAGTTCTTATTGTAAGTATTTATTTATTGGAGATGGTCCATTTGATTTTATTGTAAATGGTATTAATTTATATAAAAAATAAAAGGAGAAGAAAAGAATGAAAGTAGCAGTATTAGGAGCAGGAACAATTGTTCCAGATTTTTTAAAGGCAGTAGATACCGTAACAGGATTAGAAGCATATTGTATTATGGGGATGCCTTCTGATGATGAAAAAATGAATCTATTAGCTCAAAAACATAATTTAGAAAAGATTTATCACAGTATTGATGAAGTATTAGCAGATGAAAATGTAGAAGTAGTATACAATGCCTTACCAAATCATTTACATTATGCTTTTACTAAAAAGGCTATTGAAGCTAAAAAGAACTGTATCGTAGAAAAACCATTCTGTTCAAACTATGTACAGGCTAAGGAATTAATTGATTTAGCCAAAGAATATGGTGTAAATGTATTTGAAGCGATCTCTAACCAGTATATGCCTAACTACAAGAAAACAAAGGAATTAGTTCAGGAAGTTGGAGATGTGAAAATCGTTCAATTAAACTATTCACAATATTCTAGAAGATATGATCAATTTAAAGCAGGAATTACTTTACCAGTATTTGATCCAAAGAAATCAGGTGGAGCATTAATGGATTTAAATGTTTATAATATTCACTATGTATTAGGTTTATTTGGTAAACCAGCATCTATTCATTACTATGCAAATATTGAAAAAGGAATCGATACTTCAGGTGTATTAACAATGCAATACCCTACTTTCCAGGTTGTATCAGTAGCAGCTAAGGATTGTAAAGCACCAGTAAGCATCAATGTACAAGGAGATAAAGGATATATTCATAGTGATATGCCAGCTAATGTATATGGTTCATTCAGCTATGGCTTAAATAGTGGTGAAGCTACAGAATACAGCTTAAATGAAGGAAAAGAAAGATTATACTATGAATTACAGGAATTCTCAGATGCAATTCATGGAAATAAAGAAGTATTTGCAATCTATGATCAGCATACATTAGATGTACAGGAAATCTTAGATGAAGCAAGAAGACAGGTAGGAGTAGAGGTAATTTAAGATGAAAATATTAACAATCGGATATATTGGAAATGGAAAAAGTACAAATAGATATCATACTCCATTTGTACTTACTAGAAAAGATAAAATCAAGATCAAGACTATTTATAGAAGAAATCCAGACCATGATTCATGGGCTAAAATTCCAGGTGTAAACTATACTACTGATTTAAATGATCTATATAATGATCCAGAAATTGATTTAATCTGTGTATGTACATCTACTAATCATTATGAAGTAGCTAAGGATGTATTAATGCATGGTAAGAACTGTTTAGTTGAAAAACCATTTGTGAACACCTATGCTCAGGCTAAAGAATTATTTGATTTAGCGAAGGAAAAAGGTTTATTTGTACAGGCCTATCAGAATAGAAGATTTGATTCAGACTTCTTAACTGCGCAAAAGGTGATTGAATCTGGTGTATTAGGAGATCTATTGGAAGTAGAAATGGGATTTGACTATTTCAGACCAGAAATTCCTTATTCTATGAAGGGTAAAAATGTTTCTCCATATCGTTCTTATTTATATGGTCATGCATGTCATACATTGGATCAGGTAATCTCTTATTTTGGTAAACCTGACTCAGTTCACTATGATGTAAGACAATTATTAGGTGAAGGATCATACAATGATTATTTCGATTTAGATTTATATTATGGGGTATTAAAGGTTTCAGTTAAATCTTCCTACTTTAGAATTAAACAAAGACCTTCATTTACGATCTATGGTACAAAAGGTATGTTTATTCATGAAAAGAAGGATAAACAAGAATATCATTTAAAACTATTCTATTTACCAGCTGATCATGAAGACTTTGGAAAGGATTTACCAGAAGACTATGGTACATTAACTTATGTAGATGATCAGGGTGTATACCATGAAGAAAAAGTACCTACAGTAGATGGAGACTATGCTAGAGTATATGATGATATCTATGAAGCAATTGTCAATGGTAAACCAAAAACAATTACTGATGAACAGACCCTATTACAGATGGAAATGTTAGAAAAAGGAATCAGTTATTTAAAATAGAGAACTTCGGTTCTCTTTCTTTTATTATCTATTCATATATGGAGAAATTTAGAATTTTGTAATATAATAGAAAAGTAAAGGGAGGGATCAGAATGAAGCTTATTTTAGTGGGTATCAATCACACTAATCTGACATTGGACCAAAGACAAAGCTTTTACTTTAGAGAAAGTGATAAATTAGCTTTTTCTACTCAGTTATCTATTTTATCCATTGATCAGGTACTGATCCTATCAACCTGTAACCGTAGTGAAGTTTATATGATCGTAAAGGATGATTTTGATCCAAATCAGGCTAAAAAGCTATTTGTGGATTATTTCCATCATGATAGTGATTCTATTATTGTAGCTCAAAAAAAAGAAGCTTTAACTCATTTGCTGCAGGTAGCATGTGGTTTACAATCAATGGTAGTAGGGGAAGATCAGATCCTTCATCAAATCAAAGATGCTTTAAGCTGGACGATGGAACAGGGATTTACAGGTAAAGAATTAAATTATATATTTCAAAATGTAATTGGCTTTTCCAAACGTATGAGGCATACCTATGCTTTATCCTCTCAGGCTTTATCTGTCAGCTATATAGGTTATTTATACCTGTTAGATACCCTAAAATCAACGGATACGATCATGATTTTAGGAAGTGGAGAAATGTCTAAGCTGATGTTGAAATATCTTGTAAATCATAAGATCTATTTAGTAAATCGTACCTATGAGAAGGTAAAGGATTATCTAAACGATAAAGTAAGATATATACCCTTTGATCAAAGATATAATTATCTTGATCAGGTAAATGTGGTAGTATCAGCAACAAGCTCCCCACATTTAGTTATCGAGAAACAAAAAGCTAAACTGACTCATTCAATTACATTCTTAGATCTAGCAATGCCTAGAGATATTGATCTAAAGCTAAAGGATGATCCATTGGTTACACTGATCGATATGGATAATTTAGAAGAAATATCTAAGAAACATCTTGAAAAAAGAAAAGAAATCGCAATAACGATTCAAGAAGAATGTGAAAAGGAAACAGATCGAATCAATCATGAAATGGAATTAATGAAGCATGATGAAGTTATTTCAAAGATGCAGCAGAATTATCTGGATCTATCTAAGAGTACCTATGATTTATTGATTCATAAATTAGATCTGAATAATAGAGAAAAATATATACTAAAAAAAGTATTAGATACACAGTTCTTACGTTTAATGAAGGAACCTATTTATCTAATGCGTAATAGCGAAGAAGACAAACAGAAGAGCTACAATGATCTTATGCAGGATATATTGAATTTAAAGGAGGAAGACGAATGAAGGTAGTAATCGGCAGCAGAGGCTCTAAGCTGGCATTAGTTCAAAGTGAAGAGGTTAAAAAAGCCCTTGAAGCATATGATCCTACAATGAAGGTTGAAATAAAGGTCATTACTACAAAAGGAGATCGTATTCTTGATCAGCCTTTAAATAAAATAGGAGATAAAGGATTATTCACTAAAGAAATAGAAGAGGAATTACTTTTTGGTAAAATAGATCTGGCTGTTCATTCTATGAAGGATATGCCTAGTCTATTACCTGAAGGATTAAAGTTTACTGGTTCTTTAAAACCAGCTGATCCTAGAGATTGTATGATCTTTAATCATGGCTATAAAAGCTTAAATGAACTTCCTGAAGGAGCTATAGTAGGAACAGGAAGTCCTAGAAGAAGATATCAGCTATCATTATTGAGACCTGATTTAAAATTAGTCGATATTCGAGGAAATGTCCTGACAAGATTAAAGAAAATGCAGGATGAAAATATGGATGCAATCGTACTTGCTTGTGCAGGAATGAAGCGTTTAGGCTTAGAGGATCGAATTGGACAGTATTTTGAAAGCAATGAAATGATTCCTGCCTGTGCACAGGGAATATTAGCGATTGAGGTAAAGGCTGGTTCTCCAATGGAAGAGATCATGAATCAATTAGCCGATCAGGAAGGTACAGCAAGATTAAAGCTGGAACGTTTATTTCTAGAAACCATAGGTGGAAGCTGTAATGCTCCTATTGCCTGTCATATTAAGCTTCAACAAACAGGGATCCATTTAGATGCGATGTATGGAACGATCAATAGCAGCTATGTAATCAAGGTAGCTAAGGATCTAGATCAGGATATTGAAGAAAACATTGTAAGGATCGCAAAAGAGATGAAAGAGCAGGTATTACAACATGGGTAAGGTATATTTAGTAGGAGCTGGCTGTGGAGATCTGGATCTATATACATTAAAAGCTATAAATTGTATAGAAAATGCAGATTGTATTATCTATGACTCTTTAATTGATGAAACGATATTAGATCGATGTAAGAAGGATTGCGAGAAAATATATGTTGGAAAAAGAGCAGGAAATCACGCCTATGAACAGGATACAATCAATCAGCTTTTAGTTGATCAGGCTTTAAAATATAACAGTGTAGTACGCCTTAAAGGGGGCGATGTCTATGTCTTTGGAAGAGGTGGAGAAGAAGGACAAAAACTATATGAAAATCATGTTCCTTTTGAAGTAGTTCCTGGTATTTCCTCTGCTATTGCAGGATTAGCCTATGCAGGAATTCCTATTACCCAAAGAGGAATCGCTACTTCCTTTCATGTCTATACAGGAACAAGTCAAAAAAATAAAACAACAGAATTAGATTTTTCTAGTATGCTAGATGAAAAAGGAACCTATGTCTTTTTAATGAGTATAGGAAAGCTTCAGTATATTGTACAGGGTTTATTAGATGCCAACAAGGATAAAAATACCCCTGTAGCAGTGATCTCTAAAGCTTCCTTTGCTTCTCAAAAAGTATTAACAGGTACATTAGAGAATATAGTTGAAAGATTTCAATTAGATCCATTGCCTACACCAGGGATCATTGTTATTGGAAAGGTGGTAAATATGAGAGAATATCTTAATTTCTATGAAACTAAACCATTATTTGGGAAAAAGATTTTAGTAGGAGTAGTAGGAGATGATCATTCTTTAAAGGATGAATTACGACAATATGGAGCAGATGTAACAGAAGTAAAAACAGGTGAAATAGAATACCTATATCCTAAGCTTCCAAAAGTAGAAGGATATCTGATCTTTACTAGTAAAAATGGAGTAATTGGTTATATGGAAGCCTTCCTTCAACAATACCATGATTTAAGATTATTATCTAACGCTACAATAATGGCAATCGGTAAAAAAACCAATCGTTATCTCCAACAATATCATATCACTGCAGATTTAATGCCAAGTAAAGCAGATAGTGAGAAAATCAATGAAGAATATAAAGATCTAAAAGAAAAGGTATATCTAATAAGAGGAGACCATAAGCCTAGTGTAAATATTCATAACGAAGAGATCCTTGTTTATACCAACAAAGAAGTAACAATTCCAAATGAAGAGAACCATTATGATTATGCCTTCTTTACTAATGCCTCTTCAGTATCACGATTTAAAGCCCAAAATAACTCCACTATAGATACTTTTATATCCATTGGAAAACATACTACTAAACAAATAAAAACAAGCTATCCTATATCAAATATTATTGAAATGTCTGTACCAGATAAAAATCAGATGGTAAAAACATTACTAGATTCAATGAAAAACAGGAATATGTAAATATTCCTTTTTTCGTGTTTTAAAGTTATGGGATTTTTTTAGTTTTATAAGCTGATTATAAAGTATAAAAAAGAAAATTTAGTGTTTCATTCAAGTGAAAAATGCGATATAATGGAATTTAAGAGAAATTTGACTTTAGGAAATTTTCACTTAGGGGGTACAGATATGTTTTATAGAGGAAGAAGATTAAGAAAAAATAGTGTTATTCGTTCTATGATGAAGGAAACCTATCTACATAAAGAAGAACTGATTTATCCAATCTTTGTAACTGAAGGATACAATATAAAAGAAGAAATCGGAGCAATGAAGGGGAATTATCATTGGTCCATTGATCGTTTACATGAAGTAATTGAAGAAATGACTGATGCAGGAGTACTATCTTGTATTTTATTTGGAGTAGTTGAACATAAGGATCACTGTGGCTCAGAGGCTTACAATGATCAGGGAATCATTCAACAGGCTATTCGTAAAATTAAAGAGATCAATCCTGATATCTATGTTATTGGTGATGTATGTATGTGTGAATATACAGACCATGGTCACTGTGGAATATTAGATGAAAATGGTTATGTATTAAACGATGAAACTTTAAAATATTTACAGAAAATAGCAGTCAGCTACGCTAAAGCAGGCGTAGATATGGTTGCTCCTAGTGATATGATGGACGGTCATATTTTAGCCTTAAGAAAGGCTTTAGATGAAAATGGCTTTACTACTTTACCAATTATGGGATATAGTGCAAAGTTTGCTTCTGCTTATTATGGACCTTTTAGAGAAGCTGCTCACTCTGCTCCATCCTTTGGAGATCGTAAAGCTTATCAGATGGATCCAGCCAATGGTCAGGAAGCTTTAAGAGAAATTCAGGCAGATATTGATGAGGGTGCAGATATTATTATGGTTAAACCTGCTTTAGCTTACTTAGATGTCATTAAGGAAGCTAAATTAAACTTCAATATGCCATTATGTGCTTACCAGGTAAGTGGGGAATATTCAATGTTGAAAATGGCTGTTGAACAGGGCTTAATGAAGGAATCAGTTATTGAAGAATCATTAGTCGCAATTAAACGTGCTGGAGCTGATTTGATTATTACCTATTATGCTTTAGATTACGCTAGAAAGCATGGTGAATAAGATGAAATCAAAAGAATTATATACTGAAGCATGTCAATATATTCCTGGAGGAGTTAATTCTCCAGTAAGAGCCTTTAAAAATGTAGACATGGATCCTATTTTTATTGATCATGCACATGGAAGTAAAATTGTAGATGTAGATGGAAATGAATATATCGATTATATTGCTTCATGGGGACCTTTGATTTTAGGACATACTGCAGATATCCTGGTAGATCATATTGAAGATGCCTTTAAAATGGGGACAAGCTTCGGTCTTCCTACCCAAAAGGAAGTAACTCTAGCTAAGATCATGTGTGAAGCTTATCCATCTTTAGATATGGTAAGAATGGTTAACTCAGGTACAGAAGCTACCATGAGTGCGATCAGAGTAGCTAGAGGATATACAAAGAAAGATAAAATAATTAAATTTGAAGGATGTTACCATGGTCATAGTGATTGTCTATTAGTAGCAGCTGGTTCTGGTGCTTTAACATTTGGAGTGCCTACTAGTCCAGGAGTACCTGCAGATGTAGCTAGAAATACCTTGGTTTGTGATTATAATGATCTTGATTCAGTTAGAAAAACAATAGAAAACAATAAAGGAGAAATTGCCTGTATTATTCTTGAACCAGTAGCATGTAATATGGGAATGATCGAACCAGATCGAGAATTTATTGTAGGACTTAGAGAAATATGTGATCAGGAAAAGATCATTTTGATCTTTGATGAAGTCATTACTGGTTTTAGACTACAATATGATGGAGCTGCAGGTTATTTTGGTGTTACTCCAGATCTTGCCTGCTTTGGAAAAATCATCGGTGGAGGATTACCAGTAGGGGCTTATGGCGGAAAGAGAGAATTAATGAGTATGGTCTCTCCTGCTGGTCCTATTTATCAGGCAGGTACATTATCTGGAAACCCATTGGCAATGGAAATGGGAATCAGACAATTAACCTATTTAAGAGATCATCCTGAAGTATATGATACAATCAATTCCTATGCTAGAAGATTAAAAGAAGGAATCGATGCGATTATAGATCGTAATCACTATCCTTGTCAGGTAACCTGCTGTAAGAATCTATTAACTATTTTCTTTACAAAGGATCCTATTCGCAATTACAAGGATGTAGAAAAATGTGATTTAGAAGCCTTTAAGAAGTATTATGCTTCAATGGTAGAAAAAGGATTTATGTTTGCCCCTAGTCAATTTGAAGGAATATTTATAGGCTATAGTCATAGTGAAGAAGACCTAATTAAAACACTAAAAGCAATTGAAGAATCAATGGAGGTGGCATTTCAATGATACCAGTTGTCCTGCATTTAGAAAATAAAAAGGTATTGGTGGTCGGAGATGGAAAGGTTGCTAATCGTAAAATTAGACAATTAATAAAGGAAAAAGCTGATATTACAGTGGTCGCAAAAGAATGTGATCATAAATATAAGATCAAGTATATTGAAGATGAATATAAAGAAGAATACCTGGAGGGGATGTTTTTAGCTTATGCAGCTACAAATGATAAGGATGTAAATCATCGTATTATAGAAGACTGCAATAGACTTAATATCCTATGTGGTTCAGCTAAATACGAGGAACAATCTAGCTTCTTTTCAATGAATACAGCAGAAAATGAAGTAGGAATGATCGGGTTAAGTACTTTTCAAAAGATACCATACAGTAAACCTCTTTTAGATCAGATGATGAATATCCTGGATGAAAATAAAGAACGCTTAACAATGATCGCTGATCTAAGAAACTATATTTTAAAGAAACTGACAGATAGTAAAGACTATTTTACAGCTCTTTATAATATGTCAGATGAATGGTTAAGATTTATTCATGATTCAACGATCAAGGGAATAGGATATATCTTTATCTATCATCCTGGAAGTGGAAATGAAAACTTTAAATTTACCATTGATCCCCATATTACCTTAACAATTGAAGACTTTAAATTACTTCAGGAATATCTGATTTTTGATGTAAAGTATAAGATCATTCCTTTAGTTTTATCAGATGGTATTATTTATCGTAGAATTGTTAAATCAGTAAAGATATCAAGTGAGATCTCTACTCCTATTATTCATACTGAGCAGGATGTAAAGGATATTATATCTGCCTTTCAGAATGGTCAGAATACGATTTATATTATTCATCCTAGAAAGGATACTTCTTTAAAAGATACAATTAGAGAGAATCTGTTAGATAATGAAGAAATCTATGATTTTCTTGAACAGTATAAGCTTAAGCCTAATGAAGTGAATAGAGTTGTTTTATTCCTGGTTACTCATGGTGGACATTACCAGGATATTAAGGACCAACTTAATTTACTGGAAAAAATGGGATTCCAGATTGAATTTATAGGAACTTTGTTAGATAATCCAAATATTATAAAATGGCTAGAAAATAAGGTGAGATAATGGAAGAAAGAATACATTCAAAGGTTTATTATGTAAAAGAAACAAAGTTACATATGAACACTAACGAATTACAGATCATATTAGTTTTAAAAGGAACGATCAAAATACATAAAGTAGATGAAGCTATAGAACTAAAAGAAAATGAGTTTACTTTTATTAATACAAAGCTTCCTTATTATATTGAAAGTGATGGAGCCTATGTTTTATCCACCTTAATTGATCTGTCAAAATTCACTAATATATTTGATAAAATAGAGTATGTAGAATTCATTACTTTAGATACGATCAGTCATATCGAAGGTGGTCTAAAAGCTAGACTGGATTATTCTATTATTGATTTTGTGGTCAAGAATTACTTATATACAGATAAAAGCTATTATATATCAGAAAAACAATTTAACGAAGAACAGTTAGTCTGTCTATTATTTTCTCAATATCAGCTGATCAACTACAACCGTGATTTTGAACAATATTATTCATCTGATTTGATTGATCGTTATTATACTATTGTAAAATATATTATTGATCATATTCATGAAAAAATAAAAGCTCCAGATATCTTAGAGGTTGTTTATATGAATCAGACCTATTTTTCTCAATTTATGAAAAAAGTATCAGGAATTGGTTTTAAAGAATTCGTAAATTATCGTAAACTTGCTATTGTGATGAATGAAATGGTTCATAGAGATGATGCTCTTTCAGATATTGCTAATGAAGTAGGGATCACCGATATGAAGTCCTTCTACAATATCTTTAAAAAATATCATAACACTTCACCTGCTTTATGGAAAAAGGAAATGACAAATCTTAAAGATGATTACGAGGAAGTAGATAATGAAGATATTATTCATGATTATGCTATGCAGGCTAATATTATGAAGCATAATGAAAGTACCTTTGAGAAGCTGACTAAATATTTATTGATCTGTAAAGCTAACAATGTTAATTTAACTGGTATGGAGATCTCGATCAATCCTTATTTAGATTGTAAAGAGGGAGAAGAAATGTATTATCAGCCATATAAATATATTACTTCTGCTTTAACTGCGTTAAATCCATTCCATATCAAACTGGTTTTAAATTATGAATTTAAAAACCTTAGACAAGAAGGAGAAAAAGCGCTATTGCTTAATACCTTAAAGGTATGTACCTTTAGAGTAGGCTTAGCTGAAATGAAGAAATGGCGTATTATCTTTAACGTGGATAATATAAGAGACTTTAATGAAGCTAAGGCATTTAAAGCTCAAATCGAAAAGACAACATCCAATGTAAATGTGATCATATCACTTCAGGTCTTTACAAAGTAGAATAATCAATTCTACTTTTTTTCTCAATTTGAAATTGGTTTGCTTTATAGAACGCTTTCATAATATAATTAAAAAAGGAGGTGGTTCCTTTGGATACTACAAAAAAATCTATATTTCAGGCAAATGTTGATTTCTTAAACGGGCCTATTTTAAAATCATTAGTAATCTTTATGATTCCTATCTTTATCTCCTCTATTTTCCAACAATTCTATAATACATGTGACACATATGTGGTTGGTAAATTCCTAGGAGAAAACTCATTAGCTGCAATTTCATCTTGCTCAGCGATCTTTGATCTATTCGTTGGTTTTGGAAATGGAATCGGTGGTGGATTAGCAATCGTTACTGGTCGTGCCTATGGATCAGGAGATCGTGAACAGATCAAAAAATCTGTAGCTGCATCTATTGTGATCGCTATTGTATCATCTATTATTATTTCTATTATTGGAGTTATTGTATTAAAGCCATTACTTGGATGGTTAAATACTCCTGAAGCAATCCTGGATGAAGCTTATGGATATATCGTATTAATCGCTATCTTCATTATTGTAATGTTCTCATATAATCTATGTGCTGGGATGATGAGAGCAATTGGAAATAGTGTAATGCCATTAGTATTCTTAGTGATTTCTTCTTTATTAAATATTGTTTTAGACTTCTTATTTATTGGACCTATGAATATGGGCGTAAAGGGAGCAGCTATAGCAACTGTAATTGCTCAAGGAGTTTCAGTTATCTTCTGTGTGATTTATATTAAGGCAAAGGTAGAAACATTAGTTCCTGCTAAAGAACACTTTAAGGTAGATAAAGCTTTATATAAAGAAATGATCTCTCAAGGATATGCAATGGGATTTATGAGTTCTATTGTATCAATTGGTTCAGTAATTCTACAATCAGGTATTAACTCTTTAGGTACATTAACAATTGCAGGACATGGTGCTGCAAGAAAGATCTATATGTTCTGTAATATGCCATTTATCGCTATGGGTCAATCTTGTTCTGCTTTTATTGCTCAAAATAGAGGAGCTAATAAACCTAAGAGAATTGTAAAAGCCTTAAAGCAGGTTTACTTATATAGTATAGCTATGGCTGTAGTAGTTACTTTGATCCTATTACCAGGAGCTAAACCATTAGTTAAGTTTGTAACTAGTTCAACAGAAAGTGTTATTATCAATAATGCTACTAAATACCTGCATGTAGTTGGTCCATTCTATGCAGTTCTTGGAATATTGATGTCATCTAGATTTGCTTTACAGGGAATTGGGGAAAAACTAAAACCTTTAGTATCTTCTGTTATTGAATGTGTAAGCAAGATCTTCTGGGCATTAGTTTTAATTCCAATGTTTGCTTATGATGCTGTTGTATGGTGTGAACCTATTATCTGGTGTATTATGACAGCTTATCTTGTCTTTGTATTATGGACTAACCCTTATATCAAAAACGCTAAAAACAGTGAAGAATAAGTCAAAAGCTTATTCTTTTCTTTTTTATTAAAATTTGTTTCTATTTTGGAATAAATATGGATAATTAATTAGAAATTCTTTATAATGTCTAATGTGAGGTGAGAGTATGGATAGTTTTCTTAGAGAAATCAATTCCGAAGCGTTCAAGGCTTGGGTATTAGCACAAACAAGTGATGATTACGAATTAAAATTAAATCCCGATAATCCTAATAAAATTACGATCGATACTATCTACGCCTTTGGAGAAATAGGTTTTTATTCTTTAGATATTATTGAACTATCAGTTGTGAATAAAAGAGATGGAAGTCAGGAATTTTATCTGCATTTCCAGATGAATACAATGAAGCATGCAATTGATCTATTCAATGAAATGATCGAATGTATTACAGGTATAGGGGATCATAATGCGACTAAGGTCTTACTGACATGCTCAGGAGGACTTACAACTGGTTATTTCTGTGAATTATTAAATAAGAAAATTGAGTTGTTCAATTTCAATTATACCTTTAATGCGTTACCTTATACAAAGCTTTCTGCTGAAGCTAAAAACTATGATGTGATCTGTTTAGCTCCTCAGATTGGTTATATGAGAGATGAAATTGCCAAGAAGAACCGTGGTAAAATTGTATTTACAATTCCTACAGCTGTGTTTGGAAAATATAATGCAGCAGAGCTGATCTCGGAGATTCATTTTGAACTTGAAAATAGAAAGAAAGAAAAAGAAGAAGCAAAACGTGCAATAACTTTAAAGAAATATGTGGAAATTGAACATCAGATCATGGTTATTTCTTCTGTTGTTCATAATGATAAAGCATATATTTTCTGTCGTATCTATGATGAACGTAATGAAATCATCTTTAATAAGGAAATTATAAAGAGTAAGCTTGCATTAAACGATATTACTGATACTATTGATATGGTATTACTTGATTTCCCAGATATTCAGATGATTGGGATCTCAATGCCAGGAATTATTAATGATGGCAAGCTGACATTACCTTCAGATGGTTTCAATAATACTGATATAATTGGTATGCTTGAAACAAAATATCAAAAGAAGATCGTATTAAGCAATGATATTAATTCTGTAGCTGTAGGGTACTATGCTTCACAGGATAAGTATAAAAGCTTATCTTTCCTATATTTAGCTGAAGGTAGATATGCAGGATTAGGAAATATTGTAAATGGACAACTTTTAACAGGACATAAATCTTTAGTAGGAGAATTGAAGTTCTTACCATATTATACTGGTGAACAGCTGATTGAGCTTAGTAAAACAAAAGAAGGATGTCTTGAAATTATTGCGAAATATATTATTACTATTATGACAATGACAGGACCAGAAGCAATTGTAATTAATTGTGAATTATTACATAGTGTTTCTGAAATAAAAAAGGAAGTCGCAAAATATATTGAAGCAGAATATATTCCAGATATTGTTATTGTAGATGATCTGGATGAATATATCTTATTAGGACAGATGATTCTAACAGTAGAATCTTAGGAGGATCTTATGAATGAATTCTTACGTGAAATACATACAATGGTATTTCAAAAATGGGTTTTAACAAGACACGAGGAAAACGTAACGATTCAATTAAATCCTGAAAATACAGATGAGGTATTAGTTGAAACTCAGTATGCTAAAGGTATACTGACTTTTCATAATATGGGGATTATTGAATTA
>R17__coassemble_403_pt1 | contig 21939 bp, 18 predicted proteins | sample R17__metabat2_high_PE_012 | metagenome-assembled genome bin R17 | reverse complement strand
ATTAGAAATGATTGATATTGTTAGAAATCAAATAAGAGGGATCGATTGATCCCTCTTACCATTTTTCATAGTGTACTTTTTCTTCTTCAAATGATGGTTTATCATTATAAGCATTAAATGCTTCTACATCTTCAGGATAACCTAAGGCAAGAATAGAATGAGGAATAATATGATCTGGCAGATCAAATAATACCTTCTGTTTTTCTACTCTCTCATTTTGTGGCCATGTTCCCAGCCATACATTTCCAATACCTAGATCAGTTGCTGCTAAGCACATATTTTCAATTGCGATCGCCCCATCGATCACCCAGTATTCCTTGGCAGGCTGAAAAGCAAGCTTTTCATCTCCACAGATCAAAATTCCTACATTTGCATCCTTTAATACCTGAGCAGGTCTACCGTTTGCATCTGCCATTTTAGCTAAGGTTTCTTTATTTCTGACGACAATAAACTGCCAGTCTCTTCTATTTGCACAGCTAGGCGCCCACATAGCAGCCTTTAAAATTGTTTCAAGATCTTCTTGAGATATTTCCTGATTTGTAAATTTTCTTGTACTTTTGCGTTTCATTATAACATCCATTGTACTTTCCTCCTGCTTAAATTATACTTCATTAAAACTGTTTTTATAAGCATTATTTGCTTTTTCCAGACTATCATAATGATAACTTTTAACGGTATTTTCCATGATCATTTCAATTAGATTCTTATTTCCTCTAACATATTTGACCATCATATTCCCATAGGCATGAAGAGTCTGTTCATTATAGCTCATCAGTTCTCCTCTAAGATAGGTTTCAAAAGAGGTATTTTCCTGATCATCTTCAATACTGTAGGTATTTCTAGCTAAAGATGCCAAATAGGGATATTTCTGATTGAATTCTTCTCTCATCTTAAGCTGAAGATGAACAATAATTTCAATAATAGCGATCGTTTCTTCATCAGGAACTGGCAAAGAATCCTGAATGGTTTTATAGTATTCTGGATCACTATCCTTCATCATATAGGCATACTTTTCTGTTAATGGATTTCTGCCGTTTTGTTCACATTCCTTTAGATATTCCAGATAAGCTTGATTTACACTATTAACATAGGCACTAAATTGAGCGATTCTCATATTATAGAAGGTATCAGGATCATCCTGACAGCTAGCTCTGCCTCCAATATTATTTACCTTTTGAAAGAAAAACCATTCTCTTTCCACTATTTCTTCTATCATAACTTTTCCTCCATTAACCAATTTCCATAATCCTCTACAAAGATACTATCCAGTTCAATTAAATAACTGCTTTTCACTTTTAATATGATCATCTCACATAGCTTTTGAATATTCTCATCAATTCTTTTATTTTCTAACAGTTCACCAATTGCTTCTTGATATTCTTTATGTTCAATTCCTTTGTATTTCCATTTATAGTAGGGTTCATACCTTCTATTTAACAGGTAATAGGCATGAATTGCATAGGTTATAAATTCATGCAGACATAGCTTAGAAGCTATTTCATCTCTTTGTTTCATACGATAATAATTATACTGTCCTGTCTGACTTACCTTTACTAATACTTCTGCTAGTTTAATGCGATAGATCTTTTCGGGATAATAGCTTAATTCTTTACGGATCCTTGTTACTTCCCCCAGATGATCTTCAAAGATCTTGCCATTTGTGCAGCATAATAAATCATAATCCTCTACATTTAAGAAGTTAACTGGCAGATCAATAAACTGTTTAAAGAAGTCATTGATCTTAAATACTCCTACTCTTCCTTTCTTGTATATCTTACGCTGATAACCTAAATAAGTATCAGGCAGTTCATTATATTTTTCCTGCAGTTTTTTTCCAATTTTATCGTAAATTAGATCTGGTAAAAGAATCAGAAAGCCTGGTCCATAGTCATGATCCTGACTGATCGGATCATCATAGCCAAGGTTATCACTGCCATAGCCAAACATTCCAATACACATATATTGTTTATATTCCTTAAAGTATTCATCGATCATCTTTTTACCATAGCTATAGTAATATTCTTCACATAATGCTAAACCACTTAGCTTTTTCTGTTTTGTTTCCTTTAAACGTTCTAGTACAGTATTATAATCTCTGTTTTTCCCATAGATTCCTTCTATACGTTCAAGGATCATTTCATAGTCTTCTATTGCCTTTTGATAATTCTTGTTTTTTAGCTCATTATCAGCGACAAGCATATAAGCCGCTAAATAATGCGAATCAGGATAATTGGCCTGTTTAAAGCAGGATAACGCATGATTTAAAGCCTCATTTCCTAATTGTTCCTCTCCTTTTTGTTTATACATAGAAGCAAGGTTGGTATAGGTGATCCCTCTTTTATTTTCATCCTTTACTAAGGATAATGCCTTAAGGCTATATTGGATGGCCTGATCATATTGAAAGAGCTCCTGATAAAGTAAAGCAATATTATTATAAAAAGCAATATAACGTTCATCCTGTTCATCTAATAAATTTGAATAGATCTGTTCACATCTTTTATATAAAGCTAAAGCATCTAGATATCTTCCCTGTACACGATAAAAGGTCGCTATATTCATAATAGCTGTTGCTTCATGTAAAGTATCCTTTAGCTCAAATGCTTCGATCATCATTAAAAGCTGCTTAGATAATTTATTCCCATCCTCATATTTAGCAGTTACTCTACAATGAGAAACAAGCTCAGAAAGTAAAGCTACAATAATTAGATTCTCTTTTTCTTTAACGGCCTCCTGTATCCTATCGATCAGATATTGATAGGCTTCCTCCATCCGATCCATATCATATAATTGATCTAAATGTTCAATGATCTGATTAAATTCCATATCTCTTCCTCACTATTTAAATAATTCCAATGCTAATTCTATATATTTTCTTGTTGCATAGTTTGGCTTTTTAGAAGTGATCATTCCATATTCTAGTTCATGAAAAGGAACCAATGGGATCTTTACAACCTCCTTCATATAATCCAGATATGGATTACATGAAACTAGGATCTGCTCACTGCCAATACACTCATAGGTGATTTCGATCTGATAATCTACATCCATTCTTTCTTCTAAATGTTCTAAATGATCTTTAAATGCATTCTTTAATTCCTTTACTACCTCTTCATTAGTGATCCAGTGAAAATAAATAGTTGGATAATCCTTTAATTCGTTATAGCTAAGTTGCTTTTTATGACTTAATGGATGATCCTTAGACATAACAGCTACATATTTTCGCTTAATTAGAGGAATATATTGAATATTTTCAAGAGGAAGAGCTGGAGATAAAAAGGTTTCCCCTATATCGATAATATTATTTTCTACACGATATTCTCCCGAATGATTAGGATGCATTACAAATTCAACCTCTATATTTGGATATCTTTTTCTATATTCACTGGTAACCTGACTTAAAAGCTTCTGATGTTCAACAGAGGATAAGCGAAGAGTAGCCTTCATACCTGATGCTTCCTGACAATCCATGATCATCTGATTATGCTCCTCTAAAAGCTTCTTTCCCTTTTCATAGAATACCTTCCCTGCTTCGGTTAAGGTAATTCCCCCTTTTCCTCTGATCAGCAAAGGAACATTTACTTCACTCTCTAGATTATTGATTTGTTTAATTAGAGCCTGTTTTGAAATATAGATAACCTCTTCTGCTTTAGAAAAGCTTCCTGCATCTACTGCTTTAATAAAATTACTGATCTGATTAAAATCCATACACTTCTCCTTTGGTAACTTCTAGTTACCAATATGATAACATTTTTCTCATTTCTATGCTATTGCTTTTTGTGTAAAATTTAACTTGTGAAAGGTATGAATAAAAGGAGGAAACATACTATGAAAAAATTTAAAACTTTATTCGTTGTATTATGTACCTGTCTTGCATTAGCTGGATGTTCTTCTAAAACAGCTGAAGAAACTTCTGAAGCAATCTTTGCCAACCCAGGAACATATTCAGCTACTGTTCAGGGTAGAAATGGTGATTTAACTGTTACTGCTACATTTACTGAATCAAAGATTGAATCAATCGAATGTGATAATGAAGAAACTGTAGGTATTGGTACTACCGCAATTGATTCTTTAATTGAAACAATTACTGAAAATCAGTCAATTGCAGTGGATGTTGTATCTGGTGCTACTGTTTCATCTAATGCTTTTATGGATGCATTAAAGGATTGTATTGAACAGGCTGGTGGAGATCTAGAAGCTTTAAATGGTGAAGTTACTGCTTCAACTGTAACCTATGATGAAACTGAAGCTGATATCGTAATCGTTGGAGCTGGGGGAGCTGGTTTAATGGCTGCTTTAGCTGCTAGTGAAGATGGTGCTTCTGTAATTCTATTAGAAAAATCATCATCAGTAGGTGGTAATACTTTATGTGCTGCAAATGGAATCAATGCTTATGATAGTGATGTTCAATTAGCTGATGAAGCTTATCAGGCTGCTGATACTTCAAGAGATGGATTTATCGATTTACAGACAAATGAATTATCAAGACAGAACCTTGTTGAAGCATTTATTGACAATTCTGCTGAAGCAATTAATTATTTATCTGATTTAGGTGTTGAATTTGAAGTTGAGATCTCTAATGATGATCGTAACTCTTCTCAAAACTACTACCTATTACAGGCTACTGAAATGGGAACTACAATGACTACTGTTGTTTCTTATTTAAATAAAGCCTTAGAAGCTTCTGATGTTACTTTATATACTGAAACAGAAGTTACTTCTTTAGTAACTGATGATAATGGAACTGTAACTGGTGTTAAAGCTACTGGTGTAAATGGAGAAGATCTAACTTTCACTGGTAAAGAAGTAATCTTATGTACTGGTGGATTTGGACAGAACTCAGAATTAGTTGGAGAAGTAAATCCTTCATTAGCTAACGCTATTACTGATGAAACTGCCCCTACTACTGGACAAGGTTTATTAATGGCTCAGGATATCGGTGCTGATGCAGTAGATCTTGATCAGATCCAGACATTCCCTGTAGTTATTAAAGGATATGGTATGGTATTACCAATGACTTTACCAGGTGGTTTCCCATTAAATGGTACAATTTATGTAAATAATGATGGGGAAAGATTTGTATCTGAAGCCTTTGAAGTTCCTAATGAGATCTTAGCTCAGGATCAAGGTGAAGCATATGCAATCTTTACTGAAGAAAACCTAAATGATACAATGAAATCTTTAATGGATCTTGGATTTGTGGTAAGTGGTGAAACTGCTGAAGAATTAGCTGAAAACTTAGGTATCGATGCTGATGGTTTAGCTGCTACAATTGCTAAATGGAATGAAGATGCTGCTACTGGTACTGATAGTGTATTTGGTAGAGAAGGAATCTCTGCTTTTGAAGGTACATTATATGGATATAAATTTGGTGTAGGTGCTCACTATTTTATGGGTGGTATCTTGATCAATGAAAATACTCAGGTATTAGATACTGAAGGTAATGTAATTGAAGGTTTATATGCTGCTGGGGAAGTAACTGGTGGTTTCCATGGATCACAGAGAGTTGATGGTTCAGGTACAGGTGATGCAATTGTCTTTGGTCGTTTAGCAGGACATAAGGCTGCTGAAGCTGCAAAATAATCAAATTTCAGGAATTCATCCTTCTTAGAGGTAACAGATCGTTACCTCTTTTTGTATAAAAAAAGGTAGTCCTAAGACTACCAATTTCCATTATTTAGTTTCTACTGAAACATTAGAGATCTGTTCATAGTATTTAACAATTGCACTATGATCATCAGATCCACATCCTTGATTCTTAATTGATTGCATAATTTCCATTACAGAAGCTGTAATTGGTAATGAAGTATTTGTAGCATGAGCTGCATTCATTACATTGTTTAAATCTTTGATATGTAAATCAATTCTAAATCCAGGTTTAAAGTCATGATTCATCATCATTGGTGCTTTGGCATCTAATACTGTAGATCCAGCTAAACCACCACGGATTGCCTGATATACTAACTGTGGATCAGCTCCGTTTTTCACTGCTAATGTTAAGGCTTCTGAAACAGCTGCAATATTGATTGCAACGATTACCTGGTTAGCTAACTTAGCTACATTACCAGCCCCTAGATCACCACAATAAACTACTGATGCTGCCATAGTCATTAATAAATCATAATATTGATCAAAGGTTTCTTTCTTACCACCACACATTACTGATAAAGTACCATCGATTGCTTTTGGTTCACCACCAGATACTGGACAGTCCATTAATTCAATACCCTTTTCAGCTAATTTAGCTCCGATTTTCTTACATTCAACAGGATCAATAGATGACATATCAATAATTAATGTACCAGGTTTTGCTCCTTCAACGATTCCATTTGATCCAAAGCATACTGCTTCAACATTTGAAGAATTAGGTAACATAGTGATAATTACATCACACATAGATGCTAATTGTGCAGAAGTGCTAGCTGGAGTTGCCCCTAAATCAACTAATGGCTGCATCTTTGCTGCTGTACGGTTAAATACGACTAGATCGTATCCTGCTTTTAAAATATTCTTACTCATTGGAGTTCCCATAACTCCAAGTCCAATAAAACCAACTTTCATTTTTTCTTCCTCCTCGTTTTACATCTATTATCATACTCCTAATTAGGAATATGTCAATGCTTTTCATTTTGTGAATTTTTTATTTCACATTTTCTTTCAATTTGAAATAAATGCGTTTCATTTCACAAAGTTTAGAAATAGATTCCTAATGCTAAGAAAGCTAAAGCAAATACGATTCCTGTATAAAGATTTACCTTCGCTCTTCTTAGTTCATATACATTTCCTTCTTGATCTAAATATAAATCAAATTTACTTCCAGGTTTTTTATCTGTTTTAAGCTGGGAAGTATAGGTTTTCTTTTCCCCATGATAAGTATAACTTAAATCTGGCAGTATTCTTTGTCCCTGAATAAAGCCCCATTGGCCATGTCGATCTCCTTTGACCATAACTGCCTCTACCTTTTCGCATTTCATCTTAATTGTTAGAAATTCAGATACCCCTCTAAATAAGAAATAGGCGGGCACAAAAATATAAATAATCATTCTTACTGTATCTACACTCATCTTAATACCTCCTGCTTGTCATCGCTTATAAGTTTCGAATAAATAGTGAGAGATCTTCTCTCACTATTTAAATATTATAACTCTAACAGCTTAACAGCGTCAATATATTGTTCAATTCCCTGTGCTACTCTCTTTGCTTCTCTCATCGCTAAAACAACAGTTGCAGGCTGATGAACAACGTCTCCACCACTAAATACACCCTTTAAAGTAGTCATACCATAAGGTTTTTCCTTTGTGATGATATATCCTTTAGCGTCTGTTTCAATTCCTTTAGTTGTTGAAACAATACGGCTGGCAGGTCTTTGTCCAATTGCAACTAAAACCTTATCACAAGGAATAAATACATCCTCTTCACCCTGATGCGCTCTTATTCCTACTACATTGCCATCACTATCTCCTACATATTCATAGGTATCTGTTTCAAAGATAAATTGTACTCCTTCTTCTAAGGCTTCATGATATTCTGCCTGTGTGGCTGGCATATTTTCTTCTTTTCTACGATAGATGACCTTAACTTCCTTAGCCCCCATTCTAAGGGATTGTCTTGCAGCATCCATTGCTACATTACCTGCACCAATTACTAATACTGTATCCCCATCTTTGACTAATACATCATCACGATCGATCGTACCACCCTGATATAATGTTACCTTTCTTAAAAAGTGAATAGCCTGTTTGATTCCGTTTAAATCCTTACCAGGGACCTTTAAAGTATTAGCTAATGCTGTACCTGTACCGATAAAAGCAGCATCAAATCCCTGAGCCATGATTTCATCCAATGTAATATCTACCCCTACTAATGTATTACATTTAAATTCTACTCCTAAATGTTCAATACGTTTGATTTCTCTTCTTACAACATCCTTAGGTAATCTGTATTCTGGAATACCAAACAATAATACTCCACCAGGTTCTTCCTGACCTTCATAAACTGTTACACTAAATCCATCCTTAGCCAGATCCCCTGCTACAGTTAAACCTGCTGGACCTGATCCAATAACTGCAACCTTACCTCTTGTTTTAGGGGCGATCTTTTCTACAGTTAATCCAACTTCATAGTTAAAATCTGCAACAAATCTTTCAAGTGCACCGATCTGTACTGGAGTTCCTTTTTTACCCATTACACAGTTTCCCTGACACTGTTTTTCATGTGGGCATACACGACCACATACTGCAGGTAAATTTGTCTTTCTAGCTAAGATCTCTCTAGCTTCCCCAAAGTTACCTAAAGTAACCTCATGAATAAAATCTGGAATATCATTTTCAATAGGACATCCCTTTTTACACATTGGTACCTTACAATTCAAGCATCTCTTCGCTTGCTTGATTGCTTCCTTCATTTCTGTAATTTCCATTCTCTACACCTCGCTTGTCTATATTATAGAGCAATTCAAAATCATTGTAAATATATTTCAATTTGTGAATTTTTTATTTCATTATTGAAATGTATTACTTTCATATTTTTCAATTTCATACTAGTATATCTATAAAAAAAAGGTACAGTTTTTCCTTTTATGTGCAAAAAGCATCGTTTTAAGTTCACCTCTATTTATATTTTATAGATCAAATGTTAAATTTGAAACAAAATTCATAAATTGCATAATTTATTTCATTTTTGAAATATCAAATTTTCAATCATTACTTGACTAGTGAATGAAAACGTTATAAAATAGATATAGATTTTTATAAATTGAGAGGAGAAATAATTATTATGAGTATTCCAGTAATTACTAAAATGGAAGTTTATCCAGTCGCTGGTACTGACTGTATGGAATTAAACCTTTCAGGTGCACATGCTCCATACTTTACAAGAAACATCGTTATCTTAACTGATTCAGAAGGTACTGAAGGTGTTGGGGAAGTTCCAGGTGGACAAAAGATCACTGCTGCCCTTGAACAAGTTAAAGACTTAGTTATCGGTACAAGCATCGCTGATTACAAACAAACATTAAACAAAGTTCGTGCATGGTTAGACGCAAACATCAAAGATGATGTTCGTGGTTTACAGACTTTCGACTTACGTACAGGTGTACACGTTGTAACTGCAATTGAAGCACCATTATTAGACATCTTAGGAAAATTCTTAAATGTTCCTGCAGCTGCATTAATGGGTGATGGTATCCAAAGAGATAAAGTACGTTTCTTATCTTACTTATTCTATGTAGGTGACAGAAAGAAAACAGATTTACCATATCAAGAAGAACCAGATTCTGACTGTGATTGGTACAGATTACGTCATGAAGAAGCTTTAACTCCAGAAAAGATCGTTGCTTTAGCTACTGCAACTGTTGAAAAATATGGATTTGAAGACTTTAAGTTAAAAGGTGGGGTATTACCTCCAAAAGAAGAATTAAAAGCTGTTCAAGCTATTAAAGCTAAATATCCTAACGCTAGAGTTGACTTAGACCCTAACGGTGCTTGGTCATTAAAAGAAGCATTAGAAATTGCTCCACAATTAAAAGAAGTGTTAGCATACTGCGAAGACCCTTGTGGTGCTGAAGGTGGATATTCTGGACGTGAAATCATGGCTGAATTCAAACGTGATTCAGGTATGCCAACAGCTACTAACATGATCAATACAGACTGGCGTCAAATGTGCCACTGTTTATCATTAAAATCAGTAGATATTCCTCTAGCTGACCCTCATTTCTGGACAATGAATGGTTCTGTACGTGTTGGTCAAATGTGTAATGATTTCGGTATGATGTGGGGATGCCACTCAAATAACCATTTCGATATCTCATTAGCTATGGTTGTACAATGTGCTGCAGCTATTCCTGGTAAGATGAACGGTATCGACACTCACTGGATCTGGCAGGAAGGTTTAAATAGATTAACTAAAGAACCAATGCAGATCGTTGATGGATGTATCGAATTACCTAAGAAGGGTGGTTTAGGTATCGAAGTTGACCGTGAACAAGTTATGAAAGCTAACAAATTATACTTAGAAAACTGCTTAGGTGCTCGTAACGATGCAATCGGTATGCAATATTTAGTACCAAACTGGGTATTTGATAATAAGAAACCTTGCTTAGTAAGAGAAAACTCTCCTTACTTCAAGAGCAATGATGATGTAAAATAATTTACCTATGATCAGAGGCTGAATAAGCCTCTTTTCTTTTTGTCTGGAAATAAAAAAATGGCTCCTGCGGCTTATCAGGAACCAAGATTTATCTTTAACCGGGAATACACAAAAGAAGTCAAAGTATACTAAGTTAATATGAAAACTAGAACTTATTATTGAAAATAAAGGCTTGTATGGAGATTGTACGGAGATATAAAAAGTTCTAATTTATAAAAATATAAAAGGAAATTTCTAAAGAATTAATTTATTATATGTATTCCCAGATTAAATTCTACATTAGGTAAGATTCAGAGCTGGTCTAATGACCAACTCCAAATCTAGATTTGTTTTTAGTATTTAGCGATCAGGTTAAATACCTGTTCAACAGATAGTACCATATTTTTCTTAGCTGTAGATGGATCCATAGCTTCGTCTAAAGTACATACCCCACGAACGATTGGGAAGAATGCATCAATACCTGCCTGGTTACATGCCCCAGCATCATATGTAACACCACCAGCAAATGCTAGTACTTTACATCCATATTTCTTTGCAAGTTTTGCTACACCTACAGGAACCTTCCCGTTAGCTGTTTGGGAATCCAAACGGCCTTCTCCTGTAATAACAATATCAGCATCTTTTAAAGTTTCTTCTAACTGAATTGCATCTAGTACGATTTTAATACCAGGTTTCAATTCAGAGTTTGGAATATAGCTCTTGAAGGCAAATCCAAGACCACCAGCTGCACCAGCACCTGGGAACTCACTATAATCCTGTCCTAAATATTCTGCAGTTACCTGAGCAAAATGTCTCATATAACCGTCCATTTCTTCTCTTTCTTCTTGTTTAACCCCTTTTTGTGGTCCATAGATATATACGCAACCATTTTCTCCACAAAGTGGATTAGTTACATCACAAGCAATTTGGAAATGACATTCTTTTAATTCAGGTAATACTTCACTACCATCGATCTTTGCAATCTTATTTAAGCTTGCAAATACTGGAGGTAATACATTACCATCTGCATCATAGAATTTGTAACCAAGACCAGTTAACATACCAATACCACCTTCAGTAGTAGCACTACCACCAATACCGATGATAAAGTCACGGCAACCTTTGATTACTGCATCCTTGATCATTTCTCCAACCCCTACAGTGGATGCTTTCCAAGGATTTAAATCATTTCTATTTACTAAAATAATACCACTAGCTTCAGCCATTTCCATAATAGCAGTTGTATGGTCAGCCATTACACCATAAGTAGCTGTTACAGGAGTACCCATAGGCCCTTCTACATCAACCTTTACGTATTCTCCTCCTAAACCTTCTACTAAGGCATTTACTGTACCTTCACCACCATCAGCTAATGGTTTAACAACTACTTCAGCATCAGGACAAGCAGCTAAGATACCATCCTTAGCAGCATATCCAGCTTCCATAGAAGTCATTGATCCTTTAAATGAATCAATCGCAATAACAACTTTCATAATCTTACCTCTCAATTTTATGTGATTGGAGCAGGATTGAAAATGCACATGTCATTATGGAATCCATATTGATCTGAATATGGTTCTTTAATGCCACTGGCAACATCTAAGATAAAATCAAAGATTTCTTCACCAACGTCAGCAATTGTCTTTTCACCAGTTGCTACAGCACCTGCTGAAATATCAATCAAGTCAAACCAGTGATTTTTCATTTCATTTCTACTACAAACTTTGATTACTGGTGAGATATCTAATCCATAAGGAGTACCTCTACCAGTCATAAATACTTGTAGACCAATACCACTTGCAACCTGTGAAGGTCCACAAACGATATCACTAGCTGGTGTAGCAGCATAGATCAAACCATGTTTAGTTGGTTTCTGTGCTGGTGATAATACTTCAACGATTGGACTAGTACCTGATTTAGCAATTGATCCCATTGCTTTTTCAACGATATTAGCTAGACCACCCTTCTTGTTACCTGGAGTAGGATTTGCATCTCTATCAACTCCACCAGCATCAAGATAGTCATCATACCATTTCATTTCTTCTGCTAAACGATCGCAAACTTCCTGGCTTACACATCTAGCAGCAAGCATTTCTACACCATCTCTAACTTCAGTTACTTCTGAGAACATTACAGTTCCACCACCACGAACGATCATATCTGCAGCATAACCTGCTGAAGGGTTCGCACTAACACCAGAGAATGCATCACTACCACCACATTGCATACCTACTAATAGGTCGCTTAATGGTAATTCTTCTCTATGTCTTAAATTTAATTTCTGAAGTTTCTTTTCAGCCATATCCATGATAGCCTGCATCATAGCATCATGACCTTCATGATCCTGTAATGTTAAGCAGTTTTCAGGAGTAATATCTTCTGGAGGTAATACTCTATCATAAGTAAGCTTTTCACATCCAAGACCTACAACCATGATTTCTCCACCAAAGTTAGGATGACGAATCAGGTTAGTTACAGCACGAATTGGAATTACAGCCATAGGAGCATTAATTGCAACCCCACATCCATAAGGATGTGTAACAGCAACAACACCATCTACATTTGGATATTTTGGTAATAATTCCTTTTTAATTCTTTCAACAGCTACCTTAAGTACACCAGCAGCGCATTGAACAGTAGTAACAATACCTAATAGGTTTCTAGTACCTGCAGGACCAACTTCATTCTTGTATCCTAACCAGGTAGTTCTCTTAGGCATTGGTAAATCTTCCATCTTCTTGATATTTGTACCCCAAGTAAGATGATCAACAGATGGACTTTGAGGAAGATCTAGCATATGTTCATTGATCCAGCTTCCTTTTAAGATCTCATCCTTTGCATATCCAAGTACTACACCATAACGAATGATTTCCCCACCCTTAGGAATAGTAGTTAAAGCGATCTTATGAGCTTGAGGAATAACATCTCTTGCTACTAAACCTTCTTCTACTTCTGTTCCCTGAGGAATTTCCTGTACAGCAATAGCAACATTGTCAATATCGTTAATTTTTACTAGTTTACGCATAGTAATACGACCTCTTATCTGTTATTCAAATAATATCCTAGTCAATTAATCCTGCGTCTTTCATTGCTTTCTTGATATTATCAAGAACTGGACCTTCTGGAGTTGGTAAACTTGGAGTATATGGATCACCAATATCTCTACCACGTAAGTTTGCCATATCTTTTGCTGCTACTGGGAATGAAGCAGGATCCATTGATAAACGTACTGGATTTAGTTTAAACTGTGCTTCTAATGAACCATTGATATCACCTGCAACGAATTTGTTGTAGATATCAGTGATTAATTCAGGCATAAAGTTTGCAGCTGTACAAACTCCACCTACAGCACCATGGCACATAGATGCATATAATAAAGTATCTTTTCCACCAAATACTTTGAAATCAACGTCACGATTTTGACGAATGAATTCTTGTAATTGAGTAATATCACCAGAAGTATCCTTCATACCAACGATATTTGGAACTTCATGAGCTAATTTAGTAACTAATTTAGCAGTCATACCATAACCTACACGTCCAGGGTTATTGTAAAGTAATACTGGAGTATCTGGAATAGCATCAGCAATTGTCTTAAAATGAGTAAATAATTCATCAAAAGTTGGTTTTAAGAACATAGGCTGTAAAATTGAAACAGATGCAGCACCATTAGCAACTGCCATCTTAGCTAATCTTACACATTTCTTTGTAGAAATAGCACCAATACCAAAGTATACAGGAACTCTACCAGCAGCCTGGTCAACCATGATCTTTAATCCACGTTCCATTTCATCTTCTTCGATCATATAGAATTCACCATTTGATCCATAAGCTAAAATTCCTGAAACACCACCATCGATAACATAATCAACTTGTTCACGCATTTTTGCTTCATCGATCATTTCATCTTTATCGATACAAGTAATAATTGGAACAACTACACCTTTAATAAAATCTGTGTTCATAATTTATAATCTCCTATTTAGTAAGTAAGCAGGTAGTATAACTACCTACTTACAATTTTAAACCCTTTAATTAATAAATTTTAGTGCATGAATAATGATAAGATGATTAATTCAACGATACCTACAACAGCCATGATCATAGAGATAGCAGTCTTACATTGAATCTGATCTTTTAATTCAGTAACACCAAACATTTCGTTCCATACCCAGAAACCAGAGTCATTGAAGTATGAGAATGAGATAGCACCAACGCAGCAAGCGATAGCCATTAATAATGGAGAAACAGCTAATGTACCACCATTAATTGTCATTAATGGAGAAGATAAGTTAGCAGCTGTAGTAATAGCTACTGTAGCAGAACCTAAAGCGATACGCATTAATGCAGCGATACAGAATGGAATTAATACTGCAGGTAAAGGTAATTTAACTACTAATTCACCTAAAGCTGTACCAACACCAGAATCTTTTACTACTTGACCTAAAGATCCACCAGCACCAGTAATTAACATGATGATACCAGTTGATTTAATAGCGTCGTCCATGCAATGTAAAACTTTCTTAGTATCTTCATGAGCCATTAATCCATAGATAGCTAATAAAGTACCGATACCTAAAGCGATAATTGGTTTACCTAAGAATGCTAATAAATTGTTTTCATATCCAGCAAAATCAGCGATTGTCTGAGATAAGATCAATACTAATGGAACTACGATTGGAGCAATAGATACACCTAAGTTTGGTAATTGTTTTTGACCAATTAAGTTATCTAATTCATCCATTGATTTAATATATTCTTCTTTGAATTCTTTACGATCAAATCCACCATTATCAGTAGGAACCTGATAAATTCTCTTTCCTAAACCTTTACAATAGAAAACTGCAACGATTAACATAGGAATAGAAATGATTGATCCTAATAAGATCATTTGACCAACGTCAACACCTAAAGTAGTAGCAGCAGTAGTTGGACCTGGTGTAGGTGGAACTAAGCAGTGAGTTAACTGTAAACCAGCAGCCATAGATAATGCTAAACCTGTGATTGATTTACCAGTTACTTTAGAAATTGCTTTACATAAAGGAGCAAAAATAACGATAGCTGAGTCAGCAAATACAGGGATAGCAATGAACCATCCAGTGATAGCTAATGCCCATTCTTCTTTTTTCTTACCAACAGCTCTAATGAAAGAGTAAGCCATTTGTTCAGCAGCACCTGATTCTTCAAGGATACCACCCATCATAACACCTAAACCGATAATAATACCAGTTGACTTTAATGTATTACCAAAACCATTTTGGATTGAGTCTACTAATCCAGTAATTGAAGCACCGTCTGCATCTGTATAAGTAATTAATGGCATACCACCAACTACACCAGTGATGATTGCAGCGATCATTAATGCGATAAATGTATGTACTTTAGTTTTTGAAACTAAGAATACCATAACACCGATACCAAGGAATAACCCTAGTAACATTCTAATTGATTCACTCATAATATTTCTCTACTTTCTATATTTTGTTATTTGTTTTTAAATTGTATAATTCGTATTATTTCTTAGATTCTACTGAAACGTTAGAAATTTGTTCATAGTATTTAACGATTGCACTATGATCTTCAGGTCCACAACCTTGGTTCTTAATTGATTGCATGATTTCCATAACTGAAGCTGTAACAGGCATTGAAGTATTTGTTGCATGTGCAGCGTTCATTACGTTAGTTAAATCTTTGATATGTAAGTCAATTCTGAAACCTGGTTGGAAGTTATGATCCATCATCATAGGTCCTTTAGCATCTAATACTGTAGATCCAGCTAAACCACCACGGATTGCTTGGTAAACTAATCGAGGATCTGCACCATTCTTAACTGCTAATGTGAATGCTTCTGAAACAGCAGCGATATTGATAGCAACGATTACTTGGTTAGCTAATTTAGCTACGTTACCAGCACCTAAATCACCACAGTAAACTACTGAACCAGCCATAACCATTAATAAATCATAATATTTGTCAAAAGTTTCTTTCTTACCACCGCACATTACTGATAATGTACCATCGATAGCTTTTGGTTCACCACCAGATACTGGGCAGTCCATTAATTCGATACCAAATTTTTCAAGATCAGCACCGATTTTTTTACTTTCAACGGGATCAATTGATGACATATCAATGATTGTTGTTCCAGGTTTTGCACCTTCAGCAACTCCACCTTTTCCTAAGCATGCAGAACGTACATGAGGAGAGTTAGGTAACATTGTGATGATTGTATCACATTGTGCACCAACTTCAGCTGAAGATTCAGCAGCAGTAGCACCCATTTCTTGTAAAGCAGCTACTTTTTCTTTGTTGAAATCAAATACAACTAATTCATGTCCTGCTTTAACTAAGTTCTTACTCATTGGGAATCCCATGATTCCAAGACCGATAAATCCGACTTTCATTATTTTTTCCTCCTTCTATCATTTTTATCTAAAATCTTATACATAAAGCATAAACCAAAAAGTAATCGGTGTCAATATTCAATTTCACATTTTGCATTTCATATTTCATTTATGAAATGGTTTGATTTCCTTTCAATGCCTATAATGGAAATTTTTTTCAATAATATTTCATTTTTTGAAATCTTTGCATTTCATTTCAAGGATAAAAAAATTGCATAGATCTGACTCTATGCAATCTCTATTATTCTTGGTATTTAGCTTCAATACCATACTTTTTCATTTTACGCCATAATGTAGTTGTAGAAATACCTAACTCCTGAGCTACCAGGTTTCTACTTCCGTGATATTGTTCAAGAAGCTTATTGATTTCTTCTGCTTCAGGAGAGCTGTAAACTACTACATGCTTCTTTCCATCATTGATTTGAATATTTGGATATAATGAATCATATAGATTTTGAATCTGTACTTCATCTACATTCTTTTTATTTGCCATTAAAACTAAATTTTCACAGAAAGCTAGAATCTGAATATGATTTCCAGGCCATCTTAGACTTGTTACACGATCCTTAGCCCCTGCTGTTAATTTTAATTGTTTATTGTATTTCTTACAGTTTCTTTCAAAGGTATGTTCAAAGATCTCAAGCAGATCTTCTTTTCTTGTACGAAGAGGAAGGATCCTGATAATCAATCCCTGAACAAGATAGAATAATTCCTCGGAGAACATTCCCATTTCTACCAGATCCTTTAAATCTGATTTAGAGGATGCAATCACTCTTACATCATAGAAATCTATACGCTGAGAATCGGTTCTTACAATGCTTTTAGAAATCATTGTACGAGCGATCTGATATTGTACCTTTGAACAGGCTTTATCCAATCCTTTAATAAATAAGGTACCATTATTAGCTTTTATAAAGGCTGCCTGAGGATTGATCACTCTACCATCCAGATCTTTACCAAAAAGCATCAGCATCTGTTCATCATCATCTAAAGCATCCAGATTGATACTGACAAATGGTCCATTACGTCTATGAGAAGCATTGTGAATAGCTTCAGCAAACATATAATATTCCGTACCTTCTTCAGTATAGATCAAAACAGCACGATCAGATTGAGCATAACGCTTAGCAGCCTCAACTTCCTTTTGCATTTCACTATTTGCAGTATGAATATTATCAAACTGTACAGCTGCAATATAACCCGATAGATTAGATTGAGTCTGAACTATATCTTCTTCTACCTTTTTTTCGTTTAATTTATAGAAGTATAAATAAGCCCCTACGATTTCTCCACTTCCCTTTACAGGAGTACCTGTTACTAAAAAAGGCATATGGTCTATATTCAGATAGCTTGAAATACGCTCTGTTTTTCCTTCAAGAAGATTATGCAGCAGCTTCTGATCAAGATTAGGAAGGATCTCTAAAATACTCTTGCCAATAGTATCTTCAATATTAAAATCTATTTTACCTTCATCTGGGGCATCTACACGTAACACTCTAAATTCCTGATTGACTTCTACCTGAGCAAGTGCACCATTTGATAAGCCAATTGAGTATTGAGCCATCTTTTCACGTTTTATATCCATTGCATAGGATAGCTTTTTAGCTTCTCTTAAGGCTTCCTGTATAGATTCCTCTGAAGAACCATAGATCAAGGCAGGGATCCCTACAGAGTTAGCATCCTTGCAGGTAACCTCTCCACCAATAATATAATCTACACCAAGCATTTTTAATTCATTTACCTTCTGAATAGATTCAGAAATACGATTAATATATTTGATTTTCAGTTTAACATCAAACAGCATTTCCATTTCACTCATATCACATAACATATTTTCATAAGTGATCAGACCAATGCTGATATCCTTTTTATCATTTAAAATGGTTTTGATCTTTTTAATTAAAAGACCAACCTCCTGAGCATGAATTCGCATATCCACTATAGGAGTATTAGTATATCTTTTTAATAAAGCAGCCTGATAACCTCTGGAAATCAATATTTCTGCCCCTTCACTGATTGCTCTTCTTGCTTCATTCACTACTTCAGCTGTTTCAGTATGTTCCACATATACAATATCTAATTTTTCCTTTTCGATTAATGGTTTACCAATTGTCAGCATTTCCTCCAAAGGAAATAATATTCCAATTTTTGTCATCATTCCACCTCATCCATTAAGAAATCTAATATATCGCTACCCTTAGCTGGGCATCCCTTTACATATCGATCAAATTTACATGTACAGGCTCCTACTCCTAGCTTACCAGTCTTTCCCTTAAAGCCCTGACCGATACATACCTTTTCATTTAAATCATCTAATGCACCCATTTCATCCATTCTAGCTAATGCATGGATCAGACTTGCATAGCAGGCTGAACAGGCATCCTGCGCATTGGCTTTTCTAGCTAATCGATCGATTCTTCTGGATAATTTAAGATTACGACTAGCTGCAGGCTTATTTAATTCAATAATATTAGCCTTAGAAATATCTGCACATCCTACTCCTAGATCTTCAGCAATACCAATATAATCTACATCCTCAATATCATGCCCCATTACTTCACAGGCATATGCATCACATAATACAGGATCACGCATTGCAAACATCTGATTCATTGGTACTGGATTTCCACCCTCTTCAAAATCCAGGTCTCCACAGATAGCATCTACTAAAATAAATTCATGATGTACCTTTGTATTTAAATGAGCAATAGGCTTATGTAATCCCATAGTATGGAAATGTCTTTTCTCCTTATTTGGGATAATTCCCTTCATATTCTTTAATGCACAGGTTACAACAGTTTGGCAATGTCCCTTCATAACAGGCATATTGATCATAAAATCAACATTCATAGCGGCATCACAGATACTTAAATTTAATCCAGCACAATTATAAGTATGATAAGTATCCTTTTGCGTATCTACAATTGGTACATTATATTTTCTAGCTACCTCATTCATTCCACATACATTAAACGCTCTGCTTGTTACATCTCCGATCCATGAACCTTCCATGATCGTAATATCTTCAAATCCCTTACTTTGAAGATATTCAATAGTAGCTGCTACGATTTCTGGATGAGTAGTAGCCCCAGAACTAGCTGGTTTTGATAAGATAAGATTTGGCTTTAAACCAATCTTTTTATGACGATCTCCTATTAATTCTTCGATCTTTGATGCTTCCAGCAGCATCTTTGTCATTTGTTTGATTTGATCACCATAAACTACTAAAATATCATTTTTTTTCATTGTTCTAATCCTCTAAATCTAAAATTTTCCTAATACCTTCCCTATTATAACATAATCTTTCATTATTTGAAATAAATTTATTTCATATGATGAAATTAGTTTAAACTTACGATTGTATTTTTTTCAACTGTCAACTAATATAATAAAAAAAGGAGAAAATCGAATGAATATACAAAATAATGGAATCGTCTCAAACCTTTTAAAAGATGTAAAGATTCCAAGAATGTTTTACGCTAAGCAGACCTTTAATGATCAGCATATTGAAGTAGATCAGATCAGGGAAGCGATCTATCAGGAATTATCTAAGGAAGAATTCTCTGCAAAGATCAGACCTGGAATGTCGATTGCCATCACAGCAGGCAGCAGAGGGATCCGTAATGTGGATTTAATCACAAAAACAATTGTAGATTTTGTTAAGTATAAAGGAGCAGATCCTTTTATCGTTCCTGCTATGGGCTCTCATGGAGGAGCTACTGCTCAAGGTCAGTTAGAAATATTAGCAGGATATCATATCACACCTGAAACAATGGGCTGTCCCATTCAATCTTCTATGGAGGTAGTCTATCTTGGCAAATCAAGTCTAGGCAAGGATGTCTATATGGATGCCAATGCCTACAGAGCAGATGGCACGATCATATCCTGTAGATTAAAGCCTCATAATGCCTTTAGAGGAAAAGTTGAAAGTGGACCATGTAAGATGATGAGTGTAGGACTAGGAAAACAGCACGGGGCTTCTATTGTACATAGTGATGGAATGAATCATATGGCTGATAATATTCCTACCATGGCAGATGTAATGATCCATAATGCCAATATTCTTTTTGCTTTACCATGTATAGAAAATGCCTATGATCAAACCTTAATGTTTGAAGCGATCCTGCCTGAAAACATTATTCAAAGAGAAGAAGAACTATTAAAAATTGCCTTTGATAATATGCCTCGTTTAATTGTAGGAGAAACAGATGTTTTAGTAGTAGATGAAATAGGAAAGAATTACTCAGGAACAGGTGTTGATCCTAATATTACAGGTACCTTCTCTACCCCTTATGCTTCAGGAGGGATCAAGGTACAAAGAACCGCCTTTTTAAATTTAAGTGAGGAATCTCATGGCAATGCCTTAGGATGTGGACTTGCAAGTACGATCACTAAAAAGATCTATGAAAAGATGGATTTAGAAAAAATGTATCCAAACTGTATAACCAGTACAGTTTTAGCTTCAGCTATGATTCCACCTATTATGGCAAATGATAAGGAAGCTATTCAGCTATGTATCAAGACATGTAATCAGATCGATCAAAGCAAGGTAAGAATCGTTAGAATTCCAAACAGTCTGCATATTGGTACAATTATGTTATCAGAAAGCTATTATCAGGATGTTATCGATCATCAATATGAGAACCTTGAAGCAATCAGTGACTTAATAGAATTAGAATTTGACAGGGAAGGAAACCTGATCACGACATTATAAAAGGATCACATTGTGATCCTATTTCTTTTGTATTTCTTTCATATAATAGATATTAACGCATCTTTCTTTGATACGCATATCATTTGCCATATAGTTTTGAAAACATAATACAGTTAAAATAAAGTAAACTAACATTCTTGCGATATTCATCCATGTAGATGGAGAAGAAGCAATAGAAATCATATAGGAAATTCCATCAAAGATCGCACATTTCAATAATTCTCTAAAGAAGATCCCATCATCTAAATAATAATCACTTACATACTTTTCAATTGCATTTAACAGCTTTTCATTATCTACATTATTGAAATCTCTACGAATACGATTCATTCTCTGTTTCATTTCATTTGGATATTTATGTTTATCGTAATAATGTGTGATCTTATAAATTAATTTATAGATCAATGTTGCCACTATACTAAAGATTGCTCCTACAACCATAGCTGATAACATACAGCCAATTGCTACTAAAACAACTCCATATTGTTGACTTACACTTAAAATACTGCTGATAAAGTTAATATAAAATAATAAGCCTGCTACTTCATAGGCCAATAACATATATGCTAATCTTTTTAATCCCATACCTATTTCCTCCAGTATCCCCATTATAACAGACACATCAAAAAATTGAAATAAATATTATCATAATTGAAAGATTAATTTTAAAAATTGAAACGTGAATTTTAAATCTGACGA